>Ga0315289_10002944_pt1 | contig 25921 bp, 21 predicted proteins | sample YL17G11_40_MG_FD_203452 | JGI IMG/M metagenome (GOLD analysis project Ga0315289, IMG submission 203452) | Sediment microbial communities from Yellowstone Lake, YNP, Wyoming, USA - YL17G11_40 | ecosystem: Environmental > Aquatic > Freshwater > Lake > Sediment | place: USA: Wyoming | collected...
ACAAGGCTGGAAAGTCGCCAGCGAAATCAAGGCGGCCAACATCCCGGTGATCATCGGGTCGCTCTACGATATGCCGCCGGTGTGGGATGACGGCTACGACCAGCTCTTCATGAACCCCGTCCTTCTCCACCGCGCCGGCGTCAAGATCGCGTTCTCGTCGGCGAGCGCGACCGCGGCCAAGGACTTGCCCTATCACGCCGCCAAGGCCGCGGCCTTCGGCTTGGACCGCAAAGATGCGCTCAAGGCCGTGACGATCTATCCGGCCGAAATTTTCGGCGTGAGTCCAACGATGGGCAGCCTCGAGATCGGGAAGGCAGCTAATATTGTCCTCGCCGATAACGACATTCTCGAGACCCGAACAAACATCAAGAAAGTCTACATCGACGGCAAGGAGTGTGACCTCTCGAACCGCTACACCGAACTCCTCGACAAATTCAAAAAGAGATGAGTCCGACCGCGCGCTTTCGGTCCGGGGTGGTTCGCTCTCGACGACGTCTTCGGACCACGCGCCTCGAAAAAAGGAGGAATGGAGATGAGACGAAACTACTCACGCCGTGATTTTCTCCGGACCGGGCTCGCGGCGGGAGCCGCGACAATCGCCGGCGCCGGTAAAGGGCTGTATGCTGTGACCATGCCGCTCAGCGGGCCGGCGGCGGGCGGCCTGCGCGTCATTTCCTCGGGAAACGGGATCCGGGCGACCGAGAAAGCCATGAACCTCCTGAGAAAAGGGGCCGACCCGCTCGACGCCGTGATCGCGGGTGTCAATATCGTCGAAGACGACCCGAACGACATGTCCGTCGGATTCGGCGGCCTTCCGAACGAGGAGGGCGTGGTCGAGCTTGACGCCTCGGTCATGTACGGCCCGACGCACACCTCGGGCGCCGTCGCCGGGATCCAAAATATCAAGAATCCGTCCAAGGTCGCGTGCCTCGTTATGGAGAGGACCAAACATTGCCTGCTCGTCGGAAAAGGGGCCCTGAAATTCGCCCTGGCTCACGGGTTCAAGGAAGAAGACCTTCTGACCGACAAAGCCCGCGAAGCCTGGCTGCAATGGAAGGAAACGCTCTCGGATAACGACAACTGGCTTCCGCCGAAGGTGAACCGACTCCCGGCCGACCTCCAGCCGGTCGTCATGACCCACGGGACGATCAATTGCCTGGCCATCGACGCCAACGGGACGATCGCCGGCGTGACGACGACGAGCGGATTATCCTGGAAGATTCCCGGCCGTATCGGGGACTCTCCGATCATAGGCGCCGGGCTCTACGTGGACAACGCGGTCGGCGCGGCGGGATCGACCGGGCTCGGCGAAGCGAACATCCGGACCTGCGCAAGTTTTCAAGTCGTCCAAGCTATGGCCCAAGGGCTGTCGCCGGAGCAAGCGTGCCTAAAGACCCTGGAAAAGATCTCCGAAAAGGCAAAGCTCTGGCCCGCCGCCCTGCAGCTCCTCGGCCCGGACGGACGTCCCAATTTCGGCCTGAATTTCTATGCGCTCAACAAGAAAGGGGAATTCGGGTCGGCCACGATGTGGAAAAGCTCCAACTTTGCGGTCCACGACGGCGCCAAGAACGAATTGCGGGAGTGCGCGTATCTCTATAAAAAATAGCCGCGCGCGTGAAGGCCGGTGTCAGGGGGAGAGTTCGTCGTCCTCCAGAATAAGGACGCGGAATCCGTCCTCATACAGCCGTTGGGCGAGTTTGTCCGCCGCGGCCCGGTCAGCCGCCCGGAGGCGGACGCGGTAATAAACCTGGTTAGGCGTCCGAAATTCCGCGATATAGACGCTCCGATAGGACATCTTCAACCTGGTCTCGAGGGCCAACGCATTCTTTTTATCGATAAACGACCCGACCTGGACGGAATATCTCGGCACGGACGGGACAGAACGCGGGCCGTTCAAGACTTCGAGCCTGATCGGGATGACGCCGATTCCGACCATATCCAGGAGGCGCGCGGCGGCATACGACAGGTCGATGATCCGGTCTCCGACGAACGGCCCCCGATCATTGATCCGAACCACGACCGAGCGGCCATTGTTCAAATTTGTGACCATGACGCGCGTCCCGAAGGGCAGCGTCTTATGGGCGGCCGTCATATCGAACATGTCGTAGATTTCCCTGTTCGATGTCGGTTTCCCATGAAAATCCGGCCCGTACCAGGACGCTTCTCCCGTCTGGAGGCCCCCTCGGTTTGAAAAAGGTTTGCGGGGGACACAGGACGTCATGGCCACGACGATCGACAGAGATACGACGGCCGCTTTAAAACGAAGATCCGGTTTCCGCAGATTCATGACACGGCCTTATTGTGCCAGGTCGCTGGCCCTTTCGCAATCGCCGGACGCGATGATTCCCGCCGGCATTTTGAGGGGCGAAACATCACCCCGGGCGATGAGACCGACCGCGTTCGGACGTCCCCCTTTTCTCGCAGGGGTCGTTCACGTAAAATGGACGGGTCCGGCGAATCGATGAAAAAAGCGGCATGGTTCCTTCCCGCCCTCGGCTATTATAGCCTACTCTTTTATCTCTCGTCGCGGTCGAGCTTCCCTGTCCGGGAACCTTTCTCAGGATTCGACAAATTGGTCCATGGCGCTGAATTCGCCGGCCTCGGCATTCTCCTGACCTTCGGGTTCGCTAAAATCGGTCGCCGTCGGGCTCGATGGACCGGAGCGTATTCGCTCGGAACGGGAATCCTTCTCGGCCTGTCGGACGAACTTCATCAAGCGTTTGTCCCTCTCCGGACGCCCGACCTCGGCGACGCGGCCGCCGACGCCGCCGGAGTCGCCCTGGGCGTATGTTTGTTTTTTATCCTCGAGCGGTGGGCGAAGCAGAAAAAGGCCGGGCCTACGCCTGATGATTCCGAATAAAAACCGAGAGTCTTCGTTTCAGGAACGCCGCCGCTTGGCCGACGTCGGAGCACATCGTGAACAAGGCGGCGTCCTCGGCCAAAATCGTGCCCCGTTTGATCATCTCGTCGAAATTCAGAATATCTCGCCAATATTCTTCGCCATAAAGAAGGACGACGACCTCGCCCCGCGAGATCTTTCCCGTCTGGACTAGGGTCAGGGTCTCAAAAAGTTCATCCAGCGTTCCAAATCCGCCGGGGAACGCGATGACCGCCCGGGCCCGGGAAATGAGCCAGAATTTTCGCATGAAAAAATAATGAAAGACGAAGGCCAACTCCGGGGAGATGTAGGGATTGGGGCATTGCTCCTGGGGGAGCGAAATGTTCATCCCGATCGTTCGTCCGCCGGCCCGGACCGCGCCCCGATTGGCCGCTTCCATAATCCCGGGTCCGGCTCCTGTGCAGATCACGAAATTCTTGCCTTTGGGTTTCAACGGGATGGCCCATTTGGCCAATCGGAAGGCCAGCTCCTCCGCCTCCCAGTAATAGCGGTGGAGCGACGAGGCCGTATCTTCGGGAAGGATGCGGGACGAGCCGAGAAAAAGAATCGTATTATTGACCTTCTGCCAACACAGCCGGGCTTCGGGCTCGAGGTATTCGCTCAGGATCCGGATGATCCGCGCTTCAGGAGAATTCATGAATTCGACGCTCGTGTAAGCTTTGTCCGGGGTTTTGGGCTCGCTCATGATCACCTCGACGAAAGAGAGCCATTCTATCCTAAAGGCGTTTTGACTTCAACGGAACGCTATGATATCTCTTAGGGCCTGATGGAAAGGAAAAAGACGGGATGCCCCATGCCTTGTCCCACCTTACGACCCTGACTTATCCTGGCCGGCTGATCATCCTCGGGCGGGACCCCGCGGACGCATTCAATATCGTCGTGTATGCCATCACGGGACGTTCTCCCTCGAGTCAGGCGAGACGGCTCGTCCGCGATCGGGACACGATTTGGACGCGACCGACCGACCCCGAAATCCTGAAGACCGGGAATCCCGACCTCCTCGTCTATCCGGCTGTGATCATGGGACGGAGGATCGCCGTCAGCAACGGAAAACAGACGTCGGACGTTTTTTCGTCGAACGCCGGAAGCGCCTTGAGGGCGCTTGACGCGGGCTTGGAGCCCTGGTCGTACGAACCCGACGCGCCGATTTATACGCCGCGCATCAGCGGCTGCATTCTGGACACAAACAGCGCCGGGCTCGCCCTCCTCCGCCGCTCCGAAGGCGGTAAGACGAACCGCTCGTTCTTCGAATTCCCCTTGGAAGCCGGACGCGGCAAAATGATCGCGACCTATGCGGGCGAGAACCGGGACCCGCTCCCGTCTTTCCGCGGCGAACCGTTGGACCTTGAACTCGGGGAAAAAACGGCACAAGCCGCGGCCGAGGCCGTCTATGCCGCGCTCGGTCCCCGCGAGGCCGAGAAGGATTTCCGCGTCGCGGTCGCCTGTGTGTTTGCCGAGGCCGGCAGCATGTCCCGGGCCGAGGTCGCGATCTTGAATCGGAACGAAAGGAAGAGCGAATGACGAAGGACAGGTCCGACTCGGCGCGCAGACAGTATTTCACTAAAGTCAAAGAGGATTTCCCGGAAATCCTGCCGGTCGGCGACCAGACCTTTCTCAAACGGCTCCCGATGCGATACGGCGAGAACCCGGGCTATCCGGCCGCCTTCTACATCGAAGAGAAGGCCTCCGGCCCGAATATGGCGACGATGCTCGTTCTCCAGGAAGGGAGCAAAGGCTTGGGCTATATCAATGTCGGCGATATGGACCTCGGTCAACGTCTTGCCCGAAAACTGACCCAGGTTTATCCCGGCCGTCACGTCGCCGTCCTCATCAAACACGAGATGCCGAGCGGTGTCGCTCTCGGCGCGTCGCCCGTCGAAACCTTCGAAAAAGCGTGGGCCAGCGACTCGCTCTCAAACTTCGGCAGCGTGGACGTCTTCAATTTCACGGTGGATGCCGAGCTGGCCCGACTTTTAGTCGAAGGCCTTCGCAACGTCGAGGTCGTCTATGCCCCCGATTTCGCGCCCGCCGCGCTCGAGGTTCTGGCCACGAGGAAGCCGCTTCGCGTCGTCAAGATGGGCGGCCGGCTCGAAGAGCCCGCCTTCGACAACGGCCTTGACATCAAGCGAGTCGCGGGCGGGATGCTCGTCCAAAAACGCTTCGACTCCAGGATCGTCTCTCCGGAATCCGTCGACGTTGTCTCGAAACGCAAACCGACCGGCGACGAACTTCAAGCCGCCGTTTTCGCCTGGACGGTCGCCTGTTTCACCCGCTCGAACGCAATCGTCCTCGCGACCAAGGATAAAACCCATGGCATCGGGTCCGGACAGCGGAGCCGGATCGACGCCGCCGAAGACGCCGTCCGCCTCTCCCGCCGCGGCTACGGCCCCGAAGGCTGCGTGATGGCCTCGGACGCCTTCATGCCGTTCCCCGACGTCGTCGAGCTGGCCGCTAAAAACGGCGTCACGTCCATCATCTATCCTTTGGGCTCGGTCAAGGACGAGGAGGTCATCGCCCGGGCCGACGAGTTGGGGCTGGCGATGATCATTACCCGCAAGCCGGGCGACACGGACAGCGAAAGGTGTTTCCTGCATCGCTGAGCGGGCTGCCGATGAGTCTCGACGAATACGCCAAAAAACGCCGTTTCGAGAAAACGCCCGAGCCGAAACCGCGGATCAAAGTCCGAAAGGCCAAAGCCGGCGAGGGGCTGATCTATGTCATTCAGCGGCATGAGGCATCCCATCTCCATTGGGACCTCCGGCTAGAGGAAGGAGGGGTCCTCAAGAGCTGGGCGATTCCCAAGGAACCGCCTCGCGAGACGGGAGTGCGACGGCTGGCCGTGGCGGTCGAGGACCACACCCTCGAATATGCGACATTCGAAGGGACGATCCCAGAAGGCGAATACGGCGCCGGGACGGTCCGGATCTGGGACTACGGGTCATACACACCCGTGTCGACGACCCCGGCCAAGCGCGTGTTCGACATTCACGGCACGTCGCTCAGCGGAACCTATTGCCTGATCAAACTGAAGCCGAACGATGAAAACGACAAGAACTGGCTTTTTTTCAAGCAGAAAGATCACGCGCCTTCTCCCTAAGGCCTGTTCCGGACGCTGCCCGGTTTTCGTTTGTTTCATTTCATTTGGGATCATCCTGGCCGGGCTGGGAAAGGTCCTTGTTTCGAGCCCTATTCGCGACGTCTCGACGCCCAAATATCTTGATGTCGCTGAGAAAATCCGCAGAGAAGGCTTGACGTCCGAACGGGCTTATGTCTTTCTCGAGCGGTTGACCAAGGCCGTCGGCCCGCGGCTTACGGGGTCGCCCCAGGCCTCCGCGGCGGTCGAACTGACGCGGGCCATGATGATCGAGGCGGGATTCGAGACCTGGCTCGAGCCCGTTACCGTCCAGCACTGGGTCCGGGGCGAAGAAACCGCCGAGATCGTAGCTCCCCGTGGAACCGAAAGCCAATTCCTGGCCATCACGGCGCTCGGCGGGAGTGTCCCAACGCCCCGAGGAGGGATAACGGCCGACGTCGTCGAGGCCGACTCTTTTGACGCCCTCGCCGGCCTCGCTAGAAAGATCAAAGACCGCATCGTCTTTTTCAACCATCCCATGGACAGGGCGTTCTTGGACACGTTTCGCGCCTACGGCGAAGCGGCCCAGTTCCGAACGCGCGGCGCGTCCGAAGCCGCCAAGTACGGCGCGGCGGCGGTGCTTGTCCGCTCGGCCACCTCCCGGACGGACCGGAATCCCCATGCGGGCATGGTGCAGTACGCCCCCAGCGTCTCCCGGATCCCGGCGGCTGCGGTCGCGACCGCGGACGCTGACGCGTTGAGCCGGCTCCTACAACGCGGGGACCGCGTCAGCGTTCAACTCAACCTGGGCTGCCGGACGCTCGCCGACGTCGAATCCTCGAACGTCATCGGCCAGGTTCGGGGAACCGAACGGCCGGACGAAATCATCCTGCTCGGCGGGCACCTCGATAGCTGGGACCTGGCCGTCGGAGCGCATGACGACGGCAGCGGCTGCGTCCAAGCCATCGAAGCGCTTCGTCTCATCAAGTCCTTCGGCCCGACGCTCAAACGCACCGTCCGCGTTGTTCTCTTTATGAACGAAGAATTCGGCGCGACGGGAGGCCGCGATTACGCCGCCGATGACCGGCGCATAAAGGAACGTCATCTGGCCGCCATCGAATCCGACCGCGGCGGTTTTTTGCCCATCGGATTCGGCATCAGCGGATCGCCCGACCAGTTCGCGCGACTCAAAATTCTGGAAGACCTGCTACGACCGTCCGGAATTCAATGGGTGCGAGCCGGGGGAGGGGGCGCGGACATCGGCCCCCTGGGAGCCCGAGGCGCGATCCTGATGAGCTTCATCCCGAACGCCCAGACCTATTTCGACGTCCATCATTCCGGCCTCGACACCTTGTCGTCCGTTCATCCGCGCGAGCTCGAACTCGGAGCGATCGTCATGGCCATCGCGGCTTATGTGGCCGCCCAGGAAGGGATCTGACCGATGAACCTCGCGATTCTGTGGCACTTTCACCAGCCCATCTACCGTCGGCCGGGGAGCTTCGACTTCGTCCTGCCGTGGGTCAATTATCACGCGACAAAAAACTACTATCAGATGGCCCGGGTCGTCGAAGAGACCGGATTCCGATGCACGTTCAACTTCGTGCCCTGTTTGATCGACCAAATTCTGGATTATGCCGAGGACCGCGCCCGGGACCCGTTCCAGCTGGCGCTCGAACTTCCCCCGGACCGCCTCGGACCTTATGAAATCGTACGGCTGCGGAAATTCGTGACCGCGCCCGAGGATCGCGTTTCGGTCCTTCAGCGCCTGGCCCTGGAATCGTTCTTTTCACCCATCGACGGAGCCGGCCGTGGCCACGACGCGCTCCTCGCCCGTCAGAAAGAGATTCGACGTGGCCTCATCCCGACCTGGCGACGTCTGTTTCAGGAAAAGAAAACGGAGCTCACGGTTTCGCCCTATTATCATCCGCTTCTGCCCATGATCTTCGACGCGAACGCGGCCGGCGAGGAGAAACCCGGAGTCGCGTTCCGCTATCCGGAGGACGGCCGTTCACAGATCGTCCGGGCCCGGGACTATTTCCGCCTGACGTTCGGGGCCAACCCGCAAGGGATGTGGCCATCCGAAGGCGGATTGAGCGCCGAGGCGGCGAGAACGATCGCGGAAGCGGGCTTCGGTTTCGCGGTCACGGACGAGAACCTCCTGTGGAAGAGCCTCGGCCGCTACGACCGGCCGAAGCTCTTCCGGCCGCATCGCGTCGAAGGACTGCCCCTATTTTTCCGCGACCGCGAACTGTCCGACCTTATCGGATTCGTATACCACAAGGGATGGAACGAACGCGACGCGGTCCGTGATTTCCTAGGCCATCTCGAGGAACGGCGGACGGCCTGCGGAGATGAAGGCATCGTCGTCCTAGCCTTGGACGGAGAAAATCCGTGGGGGTCCTACCCCCGGAACGGCGTTCCGTTCTTACGGGAGTTGTTCCAGGCCCTCCATCATCAGCCGGGGCTTAAGCCCGTCTTTTTTGGCGAATATCTCGCCGGTCATCAGCCCGCCGAGGACGTCGCTCTCGTCCCCGGGACCTGGCTGGGCGGATTTTCAAAATGGTCGGGTTCCCCGGCCAAGAATGAAGGCTGGGCCGTCCTGTCCAGGGCGCGCGAGCTCTGCGGGCCGAACGAAGCCGTCTCCATCGCCGAAGGTTCGGACTGGTTTTGGTGGTTCGGAGAACCCGACACCGCCGAATTCAACTTTCTTTTCGAAAGCTATATCCGGGACGCTTATCGCGAGGTGGGGCTAAAATATGAGTGACAGGTCGAAATTTCTTCTGGCGGTTCATAACCACCAGCCCGTGGGAAATTTTCTTTCCGTTTTCGAACAGGCTTTCGCCGATTGTTACCTGCCTTTTCTCCGAGAAGCGCTCAAGCATCCCCGGTTCAAATTTGCCGCCCATTATTCCGGACCTCTCCTCGAGCACATGCATGACCGGGAAGGGGAGGCGTGGGACATTCTCCGGAGCCTTGTAAAACGGGGCCAGGTCGAGCTCCTCGGAGGCGGATTCTACGAACCGATCCTATCGGTCATCCCGGAACGAGACCGCTTCGGGCAGCTCGCGCTCATGAACGATTTTTTAGAAGAGCACTTCGGCGTCCGACCCAGGGGAATCTGGCTCACCGAGCGCGTCTGGGAACCGGATCTTCCCCGGACCCTGTCTCAAGCCGGCGTCGAATACACGTTTCTCGACGAAGAACACTTCCACTACGCCGGTGTTCGCGACATCCACAATTATTACGTCACGGAGGATGAAGGCCGTACGGTCAAGCTTTTTCCGATCGATAAAAAGCTTCGTTATCTCATTCCTTTTCACGAACTGGACGATGTCGAAACCTATTTCGGTAAGGTCGCGGCCCGCGGCGGGTTGGCCATCCTCGGCGACGACGGCGAAAAATTCGGGCTCTGGCCCGGGACAAAAAAGTGGGTCTATGACCAAGGCTGGCTCTCCCGCTTCCTGTGTTTTCTCGAGGACCGGCACGTCGAAACGCTGACGCCCGCCGACGCGCTCGAGGACCGGCCTCCGGCCGGACGCGTTTATCTCCCTCCGGCGTCCTACGAGGAGATGATGGAATGGGCGCTCGCGCCCGAGGCGGCCGAAACGTTCAAGAAAGTCAAGGAATCGGTTCCGGCCGAAGCCCGGCGTTTCCTCCGCGGCGGCTTTTTCCGCGAGTTCTTTTTAAAATATCCGGAATCAAACCATCTCCACAAACGGATGGTCGTCGTTTCCCGAGAAGTCGCCGCGGCCGGCGATGCCGTCGCCCAACGAGAACTCTTCCGAGGCCAGGGCAACGACCCGCTCTGGCACGGCGTGTTCGGAGGGCTTTATCTTCCCCACCTGCGCGAGTCGGCCTACGAGCATCTTTTAAAAGCCGAGCGGACCATCCCGAGCGAGCCCGGCTGGCGGCTGTTCGATTTCGACGCCGACGGCCGGAATGAAGCCTTTGCCCGGGGAGATTCGTTCGGCCTGCTCGTCAAGCCCGATTTCGGCGGGAGTCTCATCGAAATCGACTACTATCCCTTGGCGAGGAACTTAACCGACGTTCTTTCCCGGCGGAAAGAAGCGTATCATAGCCGTCCCGTCGAACCGGGCACGAGTTCGGGGAAAAGCATTCACGAGATGGAAAAAATCCTTCCGGCCGGGGCCGAACGGCTGCTCCGTTACGACCCTGGGCCGCGCTCTTCAGCGCTCGACTATGTCTTTTCCGCCGAGGCCCGGATCGACGATTTGATCGACGGCCGCCTCGGCGGTCCGGACGCCGCGTTCGTTCAGCTCTATGAGCCGAAAATCGAAGGCGCCGTCCTCCGTCTTTCCCGGAGAAGCATCCTGTCCGTCGGCAGAGAGGCCTTTTCCCTCGATATCGGAAAGGACATCGAGCTCCGCGAAGGAGGCGTTTTCGTCCGCTATAGGTTGAGAAACCTGGGGTCCGAAGATGTCTCGTTTATCTTCGGCAGCGAATGGAACCTTTACCAGGTCCCCGAAGAGGTCGAATGCGCCGGCTCGGAGATCAGCCTCGCATCCGGACGGCTTTTTCTGGCGGGCACACCCATGTTCGAAAAAAAGTTCTATCCGCTCCAGACGGTTTCTCAATCCGAACGCGGCTATGATATCATCCATCAAGGTTATTGTTTTCTCTTGATGTGGAAAATTGACCTGTCTTCCGGGGAAGACATCGGACTCCTGATTCAGCTCGGAAAACACTAATGTCGCATTCCTCGTGCGCGTCGAACCGGACATCCCCCAGAAAGGCATCGTCTGACGCATGACATCCGAACTTCGTAAAGACTCCATCTCCGGCCGTTGGGTCATCATCGCCCCCGGACGCAGCAGAAGGCCGGACGAATTCGGGTCAACGCCGCCCGAAAAAAAAGTTCCCCTCTTGGCCAGCTGTCCTTTTTGCCCTGGAAACGAAGCCAAGACACCGCCCGAAGTTTTTGCCCGGAGAGACCCGGCGACCCGAGCCGACCAACCGGGCTGGTCGGTGCGCGTTGTTCCGAACCAATTTCCCGCCCTGACGCGAGGTCCTTCTCCCGAAGAGCGGACGAAAGGCCTCTTCTCAGGCATGGACGGCGCTGGCGTTCACGAAGTCATTATCGACTCTCCCGCCCACGACCGGGAGCTGGCCGACCTCGATCCTCTCCACGTCCAAGACGTGCTCCGGACCTGGTGCGACCGCATCCGAAGCATCGAATCGGAGGCGCAGTACCGCTATATCCAACTTTTTAAGAACAACGGTAAGGAGGCGGGCGCTTCGCTCAGGCATCCCCATACCCAGGTCATCGCTTTGCCTATTGTTCCGAAACGGGTCGAGGAGGAGGTCCGGACGGCCGAACGGCACTTTCACGGGACCGGAGAATGCCTCTATTGCCGGACGTCGCGCGAAGAAATGGACTCAAGAGAACGGCTTATTGCGGTCAACCCGCATTTTGTCGCCATCGCACCGTTCGCCTCGGCCTTTCCGTTTGAAATGCGCATCCAGCCGCTGCGCCACAATCCGTTCTTTTCGGAAACCCGGGAGGCTGAGTTCCCGGCGCTCGCCGACCTCCTGAAAGGCCTGCTCGGCGCGCTCAAATCGATCATGGACGACCCTCCCTTCAACATCGTCCTCCATCAGCCGCCCAGCCCCGCGGCGGTCCGGTCCGCTTCGACCGAGGTCGAGCGGACGTGTCACTGGTCCCTCGATATCATTCCGATCCTAACTCGGGTTGCTGGATTCGAATGGGGCACGGATTTCTATATTAATCCCGTTCCGCCGGAAACCGCGGCGCGCTTCCTTAAAGAGAAAATCGGCCGGCCATGAGAAGAGCGACTTTAGGGCTCGCATTGTTATGGCTCGCCGCGTCGACGGGCTTTTCGCAATATTATTTTGACTACCCGACCTTTAAGAGATTCGAATTCGGACTCCAGGTCGGCCTGACCAAGCCTGATCTTCTGGGAGGGACGGTCTACGAAGATCGTTGGTTCGCCTATCGCTTGACCTCTGTTTATGAACGGACGTCGATTGGCCCAAACCCGGGATGGGCCGCGAATCCCGAGGTCTTCCTGCAATGGAACCTCTCGCCGGCCTTCGGAGTCCGGGTGAGCCTCGGCCGTCTGTCGTGTCAAATTCCCAACACGTCGGATTTCGAGATGTCCTGGACCTGGGCCGATGGACGGCATATCCAACAAACAATCGCCTGGTCCGGAAGCGGCCGCGTCACCACCGTCCCCGTAGGCCTGAACCTGGTCGCGCGGAAGGTCAACGACGTCAACACATGGTATATCACGGCCGGAGTGATGCTCAGCTGGAATACGTTCTCCGCCGATTCCTCGTTCGGCTTCGGCGTGACCAACGCGCCGGAGGACTCCGGAATCCAATATGTGGACGGACTGAGGATCCCCTTGCGGGTCTCCGATACGGCGTGGCGGTCCTTAGGAGCCAATGTCGGCTTGGGAACGACGTTCGCCCTGTCCGACAGCCTCAGCCTTGGGGCGGATCTCAGCTATTTCCTCTTCCCAAAAAAGGAATTCTCCTGGTCCTTCGTCTATGGAAATTATGACGGAGTCTTTTATCGCGAGTTGAAAAACCAACGCTTCGCGCCCGTGGACGGCGATTTTATTCTCAACGGAAACAAAATCTCGAAATTCGATGTGAACCTTACGCGTTTGAGGGTCGGCCTCGTTCTTGTCCTCTCGATCGGGCCGGCGCGAATTGGATGACTGGGTTCGGCGGGAGGGTCCGGCGTCCGGACGAAAACGCCTACGCCGCGTTTCTGATGCTCTTGTAAAGCAGCAAATATTCCTGGGCCGTTCGTTCCCAGGAGAATTCGCAGGCCATCGCGTTTTGGACGAGGCGCGTCCAAAGCGGCTTCTGGACGTAAGTCCGCAACGCTTTCCGAACGGCGTCCGTAAGCGCCTGAGGCGCGGCCGATTCGAATTTGAACCCGTTCCCGTGTCCCTCAACCGGATGAAACTCGGAGACGCTGTCGTCGAGGCCGCCGGTAGCGCGGACGACAGGGATGGTGCCGTATTTGAGGCTGTACATCTGCGTCAAGCCGCATGGCTCATACCGGGACGGGATTAGGAAGAGGTCGCTCCCGGCGATGACCTTGTGGGCCAGGCGGTCGTCGAACGCGATTTTAAGTCCGAAGAAGGACGGATAGGAGCTCACCGCGGATTGAAGGGCCCGTTGAATTTTCTCCTCGCCCGTTCCCAGGATCACGAGTTTCATTCCCAGAGCGAAAAGGCCGCCGAGCGCGTCGAGGAGGATGTCGAGGCCTTTTTGTCCCGCCAGCCGGGAGACCATTCCGACGAGGGGAACGTCTTTCGCCGAGGGAGGAAGTCCGAACGCGTCGAGCGCGTCTTTTTTACAGACCGCTTTCCCGGCCAGGTTCCCCGAGTTGAAATTGGCCGAGAGCTCGGAGTCCGTGGCCGGGTTCCAGGCCGCATAATCGACCCCGTTGAGGATCCCGGCCAGGACGTCCGCCCGGCTTCGAAGAAGTCCGTCCAGGCCGCATCCGAACTCTGGCGTCTGGATCTCGAGGCTGTACCTATGGCTGACCGTGCTCAAGGCCGAGGCATAGAGAATCCCGGCCTTGAGATAATTGACCTTCCCGAAGAACTCGACCTGGTCCATGCTGAACAAGGACTCGGGAAGACCCGCCGTCTTGAGAACGGACTTGTCGAACACGCCCTGATAGGCGAGATTATGGATCGTGGTCAGACTGCGGATGTCTTTGTAGAAGGGGTCCTCGGTTACCGGTGAATATTTCAGATAGGCCAGGGCGATCGACGCCTGCCAGTCATGGACATGAAGGACGTCCGGAGCGAAGTCGAGGTGCTTCAGGGCTTCAAGCGCCGCCCGGGAAAAGAAGGCGAACCGCTCGCCGTTATCGGGATAATCTCCTCCCGGCGTCCCGTAAAGGCCGTCCCGGTCATAGAGCGCGGGTTTGTCGATGAAATAGACCGACGCGCCGCCCTCGAGCGACTCCCAGAGCGAGAAGATCTCTTGATGGCCGGCCCAGTCGATCGACAGCCGGTCCGCGGTCTTGAGAAGGGGCGTGCCGGCGCGGCGGACTTCGCGATACAACGGCATGAACACCTTGACCTCGAGGCCGAGTTTGGCGAGAAAACGCGGAAGGGAACCGGTCACATCAGCCAGGCCGCCCGTCTTTGCATAAGGAGCGACTTCGGACGCGAAAAATGCGATTTTCATGGCGCGTATTTTATCACAAAATGATTGCCAAAAGCATCGTCGCGGGCTAAGATGGCAGATGATGCTCGTCACGGCCGCCATCGTCGAGAACGCGGGAACAGTCATGATCGCTCGGCGGAAAAAAAAGGGTCGTGCCGGCGGCGTTTGGGAGTTCCCCGGGGGGAAAGTCGAACCCGGAGAATCCCCCGAGGATGGACTTAGGCGCGAGCTCCGCGAAGAGCTCGGGCTCGACGTCCGCGTCGGGCCGTTCTTCGGGCGGTTTCCCTTCCGGTCGGACAAGATCAACCTTGAGCTCATCGCGTTCCGCGTGACGATCGAAGGCGGTTCGCTCGTCCTCAATGACCATGACGAAATCCGCTGGGTCAAACCGGCCGAACTCTCCGCGTTCAAATTCGCCGACCCCGACCGGCCGATCGTGGATTGTCTCGAGGACGAGAACCCAAAATGACGTCCGCGGATAGGGGCCCGGCGCTCGTCCTCCGACGGGGGAAAGATAAAGCCGTCCGCAACCGTCATCATTGGATTTATTCGGGGGCCGTTCAAAGCCTCGCGGACGTCCCGGACGGAAGCCTCGTCGGCGTCCGGGCCGCCGATGGATCGTTTCTCGGTCACGCCTATGTCAACCGCAGATGTTCGATCATCGGCCGGATGGTTAATTTCGACGAGCGGCCGCCGCTCGAAGCGATCGAAGATACCCTGGACCGGGCTTTGGCTCTCCGGGCGCGGTTCTTCGACGCCGCGACCAGCGCCTTTCGGCTCGTCAATGCCGAAGGCGACGGTCTGCCCGGGCTGGTCGTGGACCGCTATGGCGAGGTCCTCGTCCTTCAGGTCTCGACGCTCGGCATGGAACGCTTGAAGCCGGACATCGTCCGGTCTCTCGTCCGCCGGATGGCTCCCCGGTCCGTTTATGAAAAGTCGAACGTTCCGTCGCGCCGCGAGGAAGGTCTCCCGATGTTCGAAGGCCATCTATTCGGAGAGGAGGTCTCGACCCTCGAAGTTTTCGAGAACGGACTGAGGTTTTTGATTGATATTCCCGCGTCTCAAAAGACCGGATTTTATCTGGACCAGCGCGAGATGCGGAGCCTCGCGCGTTCTCTCGCCCCGGGACGACGGGTGCTCAACGCTTTTTCGTATACGGGGGGATTCTCGGTCTTCGCCCTAGCCGGAGGTGCCTCCGCCGTGGACAGCGTCGACGCATCCGAGAGCGCCTTAGCGATGGCTCGTGAAAACTGCCGCCTTAACGGTTTTGCGGAATCCCCCGAGGTCCGGTTTTTCCAGGCCGACGTCTTCGACTTTATCCGCGAGCGGTATATCGATTATGACCTGGTCATCCTCGACCCCCCGGCGTTCGCCAAGCGGAAAGAGGACGCCGTCCGGGCCTGCCGGGGCTACAAGGACCTCCACCGGGTCGTCTTTCAAAAGATCCCCGCGTCGACCCTCGTCATGACATTTTCCTGCTCGTTCTTCGTGGACGAAACGCTATTCCGCCAGGTCATATTTCAAGCATCGCGGGAAGCTTCGCGCAATGTGCGTATTCTCCAGCGCCATCATCACGCCTACGACCATCCCCTCAATATCTATCATCCCGAGAGCGATTATCTGAAAGGGTTTCTGCTCTATGTGGATTGATGAGAAGGACGCGCGGGCGTTCAACTCCGCGTTTTCGGCGGCTCGAACGATCGCCATCGCCATCCTCGGAACGTTGCCTTTTTATGCTCTCCTCGTCGAAATCCTAAGGTCGCGGCCCGATTTCTACAGGGGCTGGGCGTCCGTCTGGGGCCATCCGTTCTGGAGATATGGGGCATATGCTGCGGCCGCGGCCTCGGTCGTTCTCGGGCGGTTGATCCATAAAGGCCTTTTGAAAAGGTCCGCTCAAGGCGATCGGGCGACGGGAGCACGCCTTTTGCTATGCGCCTCCGTCTTCGCGATGGCCTTCTCCGAGGTCCCGGCCGGCCTCGGATTCGGGCTGTTTCTTCTTGGAGGTTTCAACCGGGACTTTTACAATCTTCTTCTGGTTTCGGCCGTTCTCGGATTCATCTACGTCCCGCGCCGGACGGCCTGGGAATCCCACCTTCGGGACGAGCGCGGGGGATGCCCTTTCTAGAGAGGTTCTTGTGCGGATCCGATTTCTCGGCGCAGACCGTCAGGTGACGGGCTCGAAGCATCTCCTCGAGTCAGGCCCTGTCAAAGCCCTGGTGGATTGCGGGCTGTATCAGGAACGCCCTTATCTGGACAGAAACTGGGACTCGTTCCCTGTTTCGCCGGGGACCATCGACGTTATTTTTCTGACCCACGCCCACCTCGACCATTGCGGTTATATCCCTAAACTCGTCAAAGACGGGTTTGCGGGGCGTATTCTGGCCACCCCTGCGACCGCCGAGTTGGCCGAAATCGTCCTTCTCGACGCGGCCAACATCCAGGAAGAAGACGCCGCGTTCAAGAAAAAGCGTCACGCCCGAGAAGGCCGCCGCGGTCCGCATCCCGAGATCCCACTTTATACGGTGGATGACGTCGCCCTGGCCATGACGCATTTTACGCCGGTATCCTATGACGATCCGGTCGAAGTGGACGCCGGCGTCGTCGTTCGCTTCCGGGAGGCCGGCCATATCCTCGGGTCGGCGATGGTCGCCGTCGATACCCGGAACGGCGGACCGCCGCGACGTCTCATTTTTTCGGGGGATATCGGTCCGTGGGAAAAACCCATCATTCACGAGCCCGCTCTGTTCGAGGCCGCGGATTATGTGGTCATGGAATCGACGTATGCCAACCGAAACCACGAGGACGCGGATCGGATCGAGGAACGGTTGGCCGGCATCATCAACCAGACGGCGGCCCGGGGCGGCAACGTCGTCGTGCCGGTTTTCGCCTTAGAACGGGCCCAGGAACTTCTTTTCTACCTCGGCAGGCTCGTGCGGAGCGGAATGATCCCGCGGCTTCCCGTATTCCTCGACAGCCCGATGGCCGCGGAAGTCACCGCGATTTTCGCCCGTTATCCGTCGCTTCTGGACCCGGAAGCCGAGGAACTCGTTCGTTCGGGCGTCCAACCCTTCGATTTTCCCGGTCTCCGCCTTGTCCGCTCGATCGAGGAGTCCAAGGCCATCAACGCTCTTAAAACCCCGTGTATGATCCTGGCTGGTTCAGGGATGTGCACGGCGGGCCGGGTCAAACACCATCTCACCCGCAACATTTCCCGACCCGAAAGCACGGTCCTTTTTGTCGGGTATCAGGCCAATCATACGCTCGGCCGCCAGATTCTCGACCGGCGTCCGTCCGTCCGTATCTTCGGCCAAGCGTATGAGGTCCGGGCCGAGGTCGAGCGCATCCAGGCGTTTTCCGGCCACGCGGGACAAAGCGACCTCCTTCGCTGGCTGCGTGCCTTCAAAACACCTCCACGGCGGTTGTTCCTGGTCCATGGGGAAGAAGAGGTGTCGCTTGACCTGGCGCGTTTCCTTGAAGGCGACGGCTGGTCAGTGTCCGTCCCGGTTTACGATGAGGCGTTCGAACTCGACTGAAGTTCGCGAACCATCTCAATCATAGAGATAGGCTTCATAAATCGACCAATAGAATTTTCGGTCCGACCCGAGATTCGTCACCCGGACAAATCGCGCCCGCTGGAGGGGAACAAGAATGTTCACGGCCAGGTCCCGCGGCTTGGCGAACAAACGGATCGGAATGATGGTCGTTTCGGTCCTGGCGACCTCGGTCCATGACGTGCCGTCCTCCGAGACCTCGAGGCTATAGCCGCGCGGGAAATCGATGCCACTCGGCCCGAAGACGAGCGAGACGCCTCGGAACTCGGTAGGCTTGCCCAGGTCGAGCTCGAATGTGTTGCCGGGCTTCTGCGCGCCGCCCGTATCCCAACGCGTATCCGGATTGCCGTCCAGGGTCAGGGGAGCGAGATCGTTCAACTCCGAAGCCTTAGCCGTCCAACCGTCGCGGGAAAGCCTCCGCAGGTTTTCGAAATTCGGCGCGTCCGGCGTCCGGACCGGTCCGGGAAGGACCTCGATCAGATAATCGTCGGAATAATCCTGATGGGCCAGCCGGAGTTCGCCTTCCACTTCCTTAAGGAGTTGTTTGAGGGCAGGCCTATTCGGTTCGAAAATTTCGCCGAGATGGAGGAGGATATAGTCGACCTTCAACGCCCGGGCGTCGTCGACGAGTTGCGCCAGAGGAAGGAACTCGGCGCGGCGGCATAACTCCGTGTAGAGCGGAGGAAAATATCCGCTATATCCGTTCACGAGGGAGAACCAGTTGATCGTCGAATAATACATACGCGCCGCCTCGCTCGAGGCCGTACCCGAATCATACGCCGGAAACGGCCATTCCATGAGGACTCCCGGTTTTTTAGCCTGGGCTAGGAGGCGGTATGTTTCCGGGAAATCCGCCCTCAGGGGAATGCGGTGATAGGTGATCGGAATCGAAAGATATTCCAGGATGATCACGGCTCCGGACGCGACGGCGACCACCATCTTCAGGGCGGGCTTGAGACGCGCGAGGACCGTCCTCAAGCCGAACGCCGCGAGCACGGACAATCCGAACATGACAAAGACGTCACACCGGGACGGGACCCGGATGGCTTTGAAGCCCGGGACGTAATTGTAGAGATAGACGTAAGGGCCGGTCGGTCCGAACGTGAACAAAACCGCGACGAGGAAGATTCCAAAATATACGATCAGATGCCCTTCGTCGGAGATCCGCGGAACGCGCCGCTCAAAACGGACGACGAGGTCGGTCAGGATCCGAAAGACGACGAGGATGCCGAGGGCGATGAGCGTCCGTTTGAGGTTATGGGCCTGGACGACCTGGACATTGAATAGCCGGAGGACGAACCCGTCCTGTCCCATGATAAATAGGGCAACGACGGACACCGCCAGAATGGCACCGTTCAGAATGCGGCGGACGATGGCCGCCGTCCTTTTCAGCGCGGTCGGCGTTCCGGACGGCCGGACCCGCCTTATTCTCGCCAGGACGACGACCGCGATCGCGCCGAGAAGGACCGCCATCGCTCCCGGAAACAGCTCGCCTTCAGGACGAACAAATCGCTCGGTGATCCGGCCATAAAGCCAATTGAAGCTCGGCGCGGCAAGATAGCTCGACAGGCGCGCATAGAAATCCATGCCTCGGGTGAACCCCATGTCCTCGTGGACTTTGGCGTACTGCAGATAAAATGGAGCGGTCAGGAGGACGGCTAAAACTGCAAAGAGCGCCATGCCGGTCAAGAATCGGAAGTCGGCCCAGGACCTTTTCCGGACCGCCTGATAGAGGATCCACAGGCCGGCGAACACCGTGATGAACAGGGCATAGTAGCCGTTGGCCCAGGATTGAAGGACATAGAACAGGGTGAAGAGAAGGACGTGTTTGAGACGATATCCTTCCTCAAAAAACCGGTGGAGGAACAGGAACGCGAACGGAATCCCCCACGCGCTCACGACCTGGAGATGGTAGTAATGCGTAGTCAGGAAGGGGCAAAAGGCATAGATGAGTCCCGCGGCGAAGGCGCCGGCGGCGCTTCCCGTCAGCCGGCGGGCGAGACAAAAGACGCCGAACGCCGAAAGGATGAGCCCGGCGAGAAACACAAAATTATAGGCCAGGACCGAATTTTTAGTCAGCAGATAGACGGGCATCGCCAGGAGCGTCTGGGACAACAGATGCTCCGAATAGAGCAACGTTTTTTTTTGCGGATAGAAATTGTTGGCGTCAAAGAAGCCCTGGAAATCCAGCCGGGCCAGCTTATGGATATTCCAGGTCATCGCCCAGGTGTTCAAGAGTGGGTCGCCGAGCGCGTTCACGTCCGAGCCGCGAAGCACCGTCCCGACGTTCAGGACGAGAGGATAGGTGAACAACAGCGAGACGAGGACGAAGCCCAGAAGAGCGATTGAAAATATCTTTCGGTTGTTCACGAGACTCCGCAACTTTATACCACAAACGCCGGGGGCGATTCCAGCTGCGCGGCGGGACGACCAAAACGCCGCGGTCCTGTATTTCTCCCGGCTCGTCCATTATAATAGCTCAAGCATGTTCAAAGGAGAAGGACGATGAGAGGACAGTTCGTTCGCGCGGCGACGGCGGCCGGCCTCGCTTTTGGATTTATCATATTGAGCCCGGCGGCCGGCGCGTCTCAAACGGCCGACCAGGCCGGCAAGCTTTTCGAAAAATTCTCGTGGCGTTCCCTTGGCCCCGCGGTCATGGGCGGCCGGACGGTCGACATCGAGGCCGTCGAGAAGCAGCCGTGGGTCATCTATGCCGCGGTCGGGCCGAGCGGCGTCTGGAAATCGGAGAACGCCGGAACAACCTGGGCGCCCGTTTTTTATAAAGAGGCCACGGTCTCCGTCGGAGATATCTCCATCGCCCAATCGAGCCCGAACATCATCTGGGCGGGAACGGGAGAGGCCACCTGCCGGAACAGCGTCACGATCGGCGATGGCATCTATAAGTCCACCGACGGCGGCAAGACGTGGGTCCACATGGGGCTCCGGGACACTCGTCATATCAGCCGGATCATCGTCAACCGGGGCGACCCGAACATCGTCTATGTCGCGGCCATGGGACATCTTTGGGGACCGAACCCCGACCGCGGGATCTATAAAACGACCGACGGCGGCAAGACGTGGGAAAAAATCCTCTACATCGACGACAACACCGGATTCGCCGACCTGGCCGTGGATTGGTCGGACAGCCAGATCCTTTATGCCGCAGCTTATGAACACCGGCGGTTACCTTGGCTGTACACGAGCGGAGGGAAGGGGAGCGGCCTCTATCGGTCCACGGACGGCGGCGAGACCTGGACGAAGCTAACCAAGGACCTTCCCGGCGGCATCGTCGGCCGGATCGGGGTCGATACCTCGCGCAGCGCTCCCGGCGTCGTCTATGCCCTCGTCGAGCACACCGAAGGCAGCATCTTCCGGTCCGAAGACCGCGGAGAGAGCTGGAAACGGATGTGCCCGACCGAACGGTTCAGGCAGGTGGCCAATCGTCCGTTCTACTACAGTCAGGTCCGGGTGGACCCCGCCAATGACCGGACAATCTATGTTTGCGCCAGCGGGTTGAGCGTTTCACGCGACATGGGCCAGACCTTCGCGCCGATCGGCTGGGAGATCCATAGCGACCATCACGCTCTCTGGATCGACCCCTCAAACTCGCTTCATCTTGTCGCCGGCAACGACGGAGGAGTCGACATCTCCTGGGACGGCGGAAAGAAATGGCAGAGCATCCAGAGTATCGACGCCGCCGAAGTCTATAACATCGGTTTCGATATGCGCCGCCCCTACTATGTTTATTGCGGCCTCCAGGACAACAACGTCTGGGGCGGGCCGAGCGCAACGCTCGACACGGCCGGGATCCTGAACTCGGACTGGTTCGCGCTCTCGGGGGGGGATGGGTTCTTCGCCCAGCCCGACCCGACCGACCCGAACATCGTCTTCGCCAATTCGCAGATGAACGGAATGGTCCGGTTTGACGCCCGGATCGGACAGGCCAAGCCCGTTCGCCCGCAGGCCCCCATGTCGCAATCGCCTTATCGCTTCAACTGGAATTCGCCGATCGTTCTCTCTCCCCATAATCCCGAGGTCGTCTATTGCGGCGCGCAATACCTGTTCCGTTCGCCCGACCGGGGCCGCTCCTGGCAGGTGGCCAGCCCCGACCTCACAACCAACGACCCGGCGAAACAGAAGGACTCCGGAGGACCGATCACGGCGGATAACTCGGGAGCCGAAATCCACTGCTCGATTACCGCGATCGCCGAATCTCCCGTTGCGAAGGGAATCATTTGGTGCGGAACGGACGACGGCAACGTCCAGCTGACGCGGGATGACGGACAGACCTGGACAAACGTCGGGCGGGCCATAAAGGGGCTGCCGCCGAACACCTGGTGTTCGCGGCTCGAAGCGTCCCATTTCGACCCGGGTACGGTTTATGCCGCCTTCGACGGCCATCGCACGGATGATTACGCCCCGTATCTCTTCAAGACGGCCGATTATGGCAAGACCTGGACCGCGCTACGCGGAACTCTGCCGGCGATCGGCTGGATTCACGTCGTGCGCGAAGACGTCAGGAATAGAAACCTGCTCTTCGCCGGGACGGAATTCGGCATATTCGCCTCGCTCGACGCGGGAAAAAGCTGGTTTTCGCTCAAGAACAACCTCCCCACCGTGGCCGTCACGGATATCGCGGTCCATCCTCGCGACCGCGACTTGATTATCGGCACGCACGGCCGCGGGCTCTGGATCCTCGACGATATCGTCTATCTCCAGGAAATGTCTCCGGACGTCCTCGCCCAGGACGCCCACCTGTTCACGGCAAAGCCCGTCACGGCGTTTCAGTTGTCGTCCCTCCGTTCGACGTTTGATTTTCAACCGTTCGCCGCCAAGAACCCGACGTCCGGGCTTACCATCACGGTCTCATTCGGGAAAGACCTCCCCGAGCAGCCCAAGCTCGTCGTCGCCGATACGCAGGGAAAGACGGTCTGGGAAGTCAAGATCTCGAAAAAAGCGGGCCTTCAGCGCGAAATCTGGAATCTGAATATTGCTCCCGAAAAGGACGGGAAGAAACTCACCGCTCCCATTTTGGCCGCAGCTCCCCTGACGGCCGAAGACGGGGACTACTCCGTGAGCCTCGATTACGGGGGAACGAAATTGAATCAACCGGCCCGTGTCAACCCCGACCCCCGTTTCGAGTTCAAGCCCGAAGACCGTCGGGCCCGATATGAAGCGGCCGTCCGAGCGCTCGTCCTTTCGCACCGGATGGGGCTCGCGATCACGGTGGCCAAGTCCGTCGGACGGGACGTTGATAAGGCGGGGCAAGACCTTAAAATCCGGACGGATGCGCCGGCGGAGCTCGTCCAGACGTTCACGGCGTTCCGGGACAAGGCAAAGAAGCTTGAAGACGAGATCGTCCCGAAGGAACTCATCTCCCTGGCCTCACGCGACCTCGCCCTTCGGGGGACGTTGAACGCGACTGTGATCGGGCTCACGGCTTCGGTCATCGGCTATCCCGCTGCTCCGACCCAGACCGAGCTCCAACAGCTCGCCGAACTCGAAGCCATCATCGATTCCCAAGTCCGGCGGGTGAACGAGCTTATCGCGACGGACCTTCCCCAGCTCAACGAAGCGCTCAAGCGGAACGGTTTAACGCCGCTCGCCGTGCCCCAGCCGATCAAATAACAAAACTCCGCCGGGTGGACGAGCCGCGGTCGGCATAATAATTGACCCGGAACGAATTCGACTTTCGCGGGATCATCATGCACGCCTCGTTGAGCCGGACGCCGATGGCCTCGGCCTCGACCTTTCCGAAGAGGAAACGCTGTTCGACGAGCGGCCATCCCTTATATCCCGGCGAAAACCGCCGGCTCGGCCATAGACCCCGCCGCCGCGCCTCGGCGACGATCGCCAGGTCGGTTTGCCGATAGACCTGGGCCACCGCGTCCGAGCCGAATCCGTCGAGAACCAGCCCTCTCAGCATGTCCCCGTCCCTGAAGGCCCGGTCGCACTCGTTCTCGAGCTGAGGTCCGATGGTCAGCACCCCGAGCGCGACATCGACGGCACCCAAGAAGATCGCGTGACCATTTGTCTCGGCATGAGGGATGATGGTATAGACCGCTCCCGGATGCAACAAGGCCTCGACCTCATCCCGGACGTCGGCGAGAAGGCCCAGGATCTGCGGCCGGACCGACCCGGAGCCTTTTTTCGATCCGATCCGGATGAGGATTTTATCGAAATTCCAATGCCACGAAAAATCGCGAAGAACGACCTGCCCGCTCACAGCGGAAGCTCGGGCAGCCGGTCCAGGCCGTTGCTTCGGGCGTCAGAGCCCATGATCGCAGCCAGTTCGCGGCGCACGTCGTCCGCGGCGACGTTCATCGGCGGCCCGGCCAGGACCTGGGCGACGCGTTCGTGGGCCCGGATTTCGGCCGTTTTCCGGCCTTGCCCGACCCAGGCGTCATACGTGTCGCGGTCGGCGAGACGCGAAATCCGGTGCTCGGCCCGATACCAAGCCCGCGTGTGGGGGAGGGTCAGGAAATTCGTCTGCGGCCCGAAGCCTTCGAATAGGCGCGTCGCGATCGGGTCATCCCGCTGGGTGATGCCGTCGATCAAACGGTAAGCCATGCCGCAAACGTCGTCGTCGATGATGAGCTTTTCCAGGCTTTGGGCGCTTTCGAAATCCAACATCCCGGCTCCAGAGACGACGTTCACCCCGGCCAATGCGGCCAGCACAGCCCCGATGCCCGATTCGAACCCGGCCTGGGAGTCATTGATTTTCGCGTCGCTCAAGCCCATGTAGGCATGCGTCGGCAAGCCGAGGAATTTTCCGATCTGGACGTAGGCCATGTCGATCATCATCGTCTCGATCGCGCCCATCGGCGTCGTCCCTTTGCGCATGTCGAAGCTCGCCGGCGAGCCCCCAAAAATGATGGGAGCGCCCCGATGGGCGAGCTGGCCGATGACAAGCCCAGAAAGGTTCTCGGCAACGTGTTGGACCAAGGCGCCGGCGATGGTCACCGGCGATGTCGCTCCGGTCAGGCTCATCGAAATAAGTTCGGACGGGATTCCCGCCCGGGCGCAATCGATCAGGCTTTGTGAGGTCAGGTGGCTCCACTTCAGGGGAGGGGAGGGGCAGGCGTCAAAAATCGCCAAGGGTTTCTTCCGCAGAGCGTCCGACCCGCCGCGGACCGCGGCCAGCATTTCGAACATCGGCCGGAATCCTTGAACGCGGAACGTCCCGGTAACGATGGGTTTGGTCGAGAATTGGAGTCCGATGAAAAGACGATAGCTGTCGGCGATAACCTCCGGGACATCGCCGCTGACAAGGGCCGTGCTCTGGAAATGGAGATGGTCGCAGCTTTCCGTCACCCGGACGAGCCGGACGAGGTCGGCCGTATTCGCGGCTCGCTCGCTCTGCCTCTCATAGTCGAGAATTTTAACGGCGGCCGAACCGGGGTCGAAATGAACGTTGTCGCCGCCGACCGTGTAGGCTTTCTGTCCGGCGCGGTCGTAGAGCGTGACCGCGGACGGCGTCGAAGCCAGGGCCTCGCGGACGATCCCCCGGCCGAGCCGGACGCGGCCGGCGGCCGGGTCGTCCACGGCGCCGGATCCTCGCAGCAGACTCCGCGCTTCGTCGTTTTCGACAAATACGCCTTCGCGTTCCAACACGGTCAAGGCTTCGTCGACGATCTTTTCGACGAGGGCCGTCTCGAGCATCTGAACTTTAGGGCGAAGAGTCGGAATCATGGCTCACCTCCGTCCCACGACGTCCAGGGCGACCCGGACGGCGGCCAACGCGTTTTCGCCGTAGCCGTCGGCGCCGATGGTCCGGGCCCAAGCTTCGGTCACGGGCGCTCCGCCGACCAGGACTTTGAACCGGTCGCGCACGCCGCGTTCCTTGAGCCGTTCCACGAGGCGCCGCTGACCGGTCATCGTCGTCGTCAACAGGGCCGAGAGACAGATCAGGTCGGCGCCGGTCTCGAGCGCCGTGTCGATGAAGCGATCGAGTTTCACGTCCGCTCCCAGGTCGACGACCTCGAATCCGTTAGCCGACAGCATGGACGAGACAAGATTCTTGCCGATATCATGGATATCGCCCTCGATCGTCCCGATCACGACCGTTCCTCGTGAGAGGCGCGCCGCACGCGCCCGTTCGAGCGACGGCCGAAGGACGCCCATGGCCGCCTTCATGGCCTCGGCGCTGGCCATAAGCTCGGGTAAGAAATAGTCACCCTGTTCCCAGAGTTCGCCAACCTTGCGGATCCCCGGAATGCA
>Ga0315289_10002946_pt1 | contig 25910 bp, 27 predicted proteins | sample YL17G11_40_MG_FD_203452 | JGI IMG/M metagenome (GOLD analysis project Ga0315289, IMG submission 203452) | Sediment microbial communities from Yellowstone Lake, YNP, Wyoming, USA - YL17G11_40 | ecosystem: Environmental > Aquatic > Freshwater > Lake > Sediment | place: USA: Wyoming | collected...
CGACGCTCTGTGAAATCAGGTCGGAAAGCCGGGGGTTGGATAAAAGCAGGAAGCGCCGCGGGGTAACCCCGTTGGTCTTGTTGTTGAACTTTTCCGGCCAGAGATCGTGGAAATCGCCGAGCACGTCTTTTTTTAAAAGCTCGGTGTGCAGCTTCGCCACCCCGTTGATCGAATGGCTTCCCACGCAGGCCAGGTTCGCCATCCGCACGTATCTCTCCCCGTTTTCGTCGATCAGGGAAAGGCGGGCCCACCGGCCCTCGTCTTCCGGGTAGCGAACCCGCACTTCATCCAGGAAACGCCGGTTGATCTCGAAGATAATTTCCAGGTGCCGCGGAAGCAGCTTGGCAAAAAGCGGAAGCGGCCACTTTTCCAGGGCCTCCGGCATCAGGGTGTGATTGGTGTAAGAGAAGGTTTTCCGCGTGACTTCCCAGGCCCGCTCCCATTCCATCTGGTACTCGTCCACCAGGATCCGCATCAGCTCCGCGACCCCGATGGCCGGGTGGGTGTCGTTCAATTGCACCGTGTATTTTTCATGGAAACGGGAGAGATCCTTTTCCCGCTGCTGGTAGATGCGGATCATATCCTGCAGTGAGCTCGAGACGAAGAAATACTGCTGTTCCAGGCGCAGCTGCTTCCCGCTGGGCGGCTCGTCGTTGGGGTAAAGCACCCGGGTGATGTTCTCGGAAGACATCTTCTCGTGCACCGCCCCGTAATAGTCCCCGACGTTGAAGGCCTGGAAGTCGAAGGATTCGATCGCCTCGGCTTTCCAGAGGCGGAGGAAATTGGCGGTCTGGGTCCGATACCCGATGATCGGGGTGTCGTAGGCGACGCTCTTGACCACCTGGTTGGGAATCCACATCACCTGGTAGCGGCCGTGGGCATCCACGTAACCTTTGGTATGTCCCCCCAGTTTCACGTCGAAGGCGATCTCCGGCCGGGCGATCTCCCAGGGGTTGCCGTAGCGCAGCCACTTGTCGGTGGCCTCAACCTGCCAGCCGTCCCGGATCTCCTGCTTGAAGATCCCGAATTCGTAACGGATCCCGTAGCCGATCGTCGGGATCTCCAGGGTGGCCAGCGAATCCAGGTAGCAGGCCGCCAGGCGCCCCAACCCGCCATTACCCAGGCCGGGTTCGAGTTCCTGTTCCAGGAGCTCATCCAGATTCAAGCCCAGCTCTTCGACCGCCTCCTTGACCTTATCGTGGATGCCCAGGTTGTTGATATTGTTTCCGAGGTGGGGGCCAAGCAGGAATTCGGCCGAAAGGTAGCATACGGTCCGGCTGGCCCTTTGAAAGTACGTCTTGGCGGTCCGGGTCCATAGATCCAGCATCCGGTCTCTCACGGTGTAAGCCAGGGCCATGTAGTAATCGTTCTTGGTGGCAATCGGGGCAAACCTACCCTGGATATAAGCCAGGTTATCCAGGATGGACTGCTTGATGGCACCGACGCTCAGGCCCGTGCGGACTTTTTCCCTCTCCTTTAACAATTGAGAATTTACGCTGGGCGAAACCATCGTTAACAACCTCTTAATAAAATCAGGGAAAACAAAAGCTTAGAGCCATTGAATCATACGTTTTTTTTCCCGTCAAGTTTTCATTTGGTTTTCTTGTTTTGAAGAAAACCCTATGTAATTCCCTTGAATTTTGATTTTTCGGGGTTGATTAACCCGGAAGTATTATAACGATCATCTTTTTTCGTTTTCATAACTCTACGGTTAGGTAACATGAAAAGAAAGAAATTCCGGAGTCAGGTCTCCAGGTTGGCGTTTGCTTCCGGAAAACGACTAATCCCCGCCCGGATCTGAATGCGGCCAAAATTGTTTGAGCGGGACAAGTCGAAGGATAAATTAGCTCCGTTGCTTTAAAGCGGTTACCACGACTTCCGAAGGTTTTTCAGCCCTTTCAGATAATCCTCGTATTCAATATTGGCCTCGACCCCGTGTTTCTTTAATATCTCCATCATTTCCGGAAGCGAAACCCCGGCGATCTTGGCCGCTTTCTCCAAGGAGGCCTTCGACTCCCGGTATTCATCCACCGCCAGCATCACCCTGCCCTTTCCCACCAGTTCCCGGACCGCCTTGGAAACATCGCCCCTTCCTTCCTTGGCCAGGGTGGAAAGAAAGCGATAATCATCATCGCTTATCCTCATGCTTAAAGTTTTCGGCGCCATCCTAAACGCCTCCTTTCTCTATCCGCACCAGTGCATCCTCGATTATTTGTTTTCCATATCTGCCGACTGATTTCAATTTTTCGATCTTTAATTTCGCCTCATCGGCTTCGATAAGTTGTTTTTCAAAAGCCCGGACCGCGAAGGCAATCGCGGTAACGAAATCAATCTTCAACATTTTGGCCGCCCTGATCGCGTTTTTATCGTCAGTCGCCACCAATTCGGCTCCTTCTTGAAAAGCCAGGGCTAAGGCCTCCGCCTCGCCTCGGCCCAGATTAAAATCATCCATGAATTTTTCCACCAGTTTTTGGTCTTTAACCTTCAGGACTTTTATTTTCTCCGCGCTAATAATATTCGATATTTGCGCGGTTTCCGCTTTTCCTCCCATCAAAACCTCGGATCTCACGTTGGGAGGAATTGCCAACCGGCCGCCAAAATCCTCAACAAATAAATCCAGCAAATCGGCTTTCGCCAACAAGATTAAAGTTGAGGAATCAAATACCAGCATAATATATTTGTATTACATTCATATGACAATGTCAATATTCATTTCTTCGCAGAACACCATGCGCGCTTCACTGAATATGATATGTATGGAGCGGGACGTAGTTCCGTCCTCCTTCGCTAATCCTCCTGCGCTGAAGCTTCGAAGGATAAATTAGTTCCATTATTTTGAGCGTTTGCGGGATGTCCTTGACCTGTCATTGCCGCCTTAAAATATTACCTCGCTTAACCGCATATTTGCATGACTTCCCCCCCTCACCTCAGGTCCTCTCCCCTGGCCGACGCGAGCGTCAACTCGGGGAGGCCGGTTTTCAACGCCTCGAAGAGCGTCCATTCCGCCAAGGCCCCTTCCCCGGTGGCGGGCCGCGGGATCTCCGGAATCATCTGTGCCATATTTATTTTCCGGGGGATTTATCGGGTGCGGGCAAACTTCTGCAACAACCGTTGTGATTCTTCCGTAAAGAACTTTTTGACCGCCTCCCAGGAAACCGGTTTCAGCATTTTCGGCATCTCGTCTTTCTCCGCATCCTCAAAATACGCCAGACCCTTGATCAGGTGGGAAAGGTTGTAATTAACCTGCGCGTATTTCTTCTGAAAAAGGCCGAAAACCGCCTCCAGGCTTATTCCCTCCCGCGAAATAAAATAGAGATCAATGAAATCGCGCCTCAATCCGCGGCTGGAGATGGTATCGAGTTTCATGCAGGCGAGGTCACGGACATCGGCCAGCGGAATCCCCCCGAAGGATTGCAGGGGAAAGAGAAGAGGATATTGATACAAGAAAAAGCTCACCCGTTCCCCGTTGAAGCTTGCCAGCAGGGTATGGGCGGAGTGTTCGGTGATTTTGAGCTTCCCCATTTTGCTCAAACCGGAAACCAGGTCGTCAACGGCAAATGGCTGGAGGCTGAAAAAATCCAGGTCGAAGGAAAGGCGATGACCCAGGTAAAGGGCGGCGGCGGAGCCGCCCGCCAGGTAGAAGGGGGCGATCAGCCCCGCCTCTTTTAATAAGGCCAGATTGCTTTTGGTTGGCTGGGAGAGGGCTTCTGCAAACACCGGACTTTTCCTCGATCCAGGCCGAAGTAGCCGGCCCAGAAATTGGCGGATTTCCTGGAAATTGCCCGGCTCCGGGCCAGGATGCCGGTTATTTTTTCAACCGGAAATTCCCGGAACATCCATTTCACCGCCGGAATATCCCCGTACTCGAGCAGCCTTTCCAGGATATAATCAGGTCTGGCCTCGGGATCGAGCCGATCGAAATCAACTTCCCAGAAATATTCCTTGAGGAAATCCGGAAGTTTTTTCATACCTAAATTATACCAAAAAATCCCTGCTTTTTCCTCTTATTTATGGGCGTTAATTAAACGCCCGGGCCCCTTCCCCGGTTGCCGGCCGGGGAATCTCCGGGATCATCTGCGCCATCAGACAATCCCCCGGATCCGAATATCCATTTTCAAGGAATTTTTTCTAGGGCTGACAAAACGCAAGACCTGCCACCGGGCAGCATTATGCCTGTTCGTAGGCTTTTAAGAAGTCATCACGTCGAATGGCAGCCTGGGTGCAGATTGTCCTCAAGGTTGAGCCTTTAATCCGGGGATGATTTGGCATAGTCAAAGGTGTCTTTGTGCCGTCAGGATTTTCCCGGATCATCGCAATATGCTCACCCTTTCGCGCCAAGCGAAACCCAAGAATTTCGAGTGTTTTTATGACTTTGATTTTGGGGGCGTCAACGGGAAATTTGGGCATTAAAAGGCAACTACCGCTTCAACCATAAAGGCTTCCAGCACGGGCGAATCGCCCTCCAGCGCCTCCTGGCCGAAAGTCTCAAGATGGAAACGAATGGCGGACTTTACATCGGCGAGTGCTTCCTCATAAGTGTCTCCTTCGCCGACGACGATTCCCTTGAGACCAAGCGGGTAAGCCACATAACCTTCCGGATGCTTTTCAACGATTATTTTAAACTGCTTCATCTGCCTATTCCCCCCGTATGCATTTATAATACCTAAAATTCTTCTTTTTGACAATTTCGTCTATTTAATCTATCTCGTCTATCTGGTTTCTTTCGTTTCTCGGATTTTTCCGTTCACTCAAACCGTGAACGTTGAACCCTGAATCTCTGTACTTTGCTGCGGTCGGCCGTCTGCGGCTTGCCCCGGCGATTTTCTAGGGATCGGCGGTCGTCTCTGAACCTTGAACCTTTCAACACATCATCAGCGTCCCCAAGTCCATTCCCAGGAAGGTCGAAAAATCAGATGGCTTGCGAGCAGTGCGATTTAACACTGGGCCCCGGCTATCGAATGTCCAATGTCAAGGGTTGACCCCTTATTCATTTATACCTGGGAAAAGCATGAAACGCAAAAGCATAACCGCCGATGATAAGGTATCGGACCTTGTATTTCTCGAAATACTGTAAAAAATCCCTATAGTCTTTTGTTATTTCCGTTTTTAATCGCTTCATATTCTTTCCGGATTGATTCCAAGGCCGAAATTCGAAGCTCCGGACTTTGTTGCCGCCAGAATTCCAAATCCCAGTTCTCGGCTTCGGCGAAGCTGCGGGCGATATGAGCGACTACTTTTCTGCTGGAAGAATTTTTTCTTTTGGCCTTCGGGGGAGCTTTCTTACCTTTCATTTCTTGAATACCTCCTGATTATCATAATTTCTTTTGTATATTATAGCATTTTTCGTTGATTCAGTTTATCCCGAAGCGGCCAGCCGGGGAATCTCCGGGATCATCTGCGCCATCAGACAATCCCCCGGATCCGAATATCCATTTTCAAAATCATTGTTTTAGGTTTCCGGTATTCTCCGCCGTACGAAGGGCAAAGTCAAACGAATTTAACTACGGAATGCAGAATAAAAGAAGGCAGGAAGGTCGAAAAATCAGATGGCTTGCGAGCAGTGCGATTTAACACTGGGCCCCGGCTATCGAATGTCCAATGTCAAGGGTTGACCCCTTATTCAAGGGTTTCAGAATGCATGAATTCATTTTTCACTATTAACCTAAAAATACCTTTTCATTATGCCAATTGATAAATTGGGAAGATGGCTGAAGATCGGTTTTTCCGGGCAGGGAAAGGGGTTTTCCCTGCATCGCATAATAATCCCTGCCGTTTTCGTACTCTTCCTTGATCTTCTTGCTTACTTCAAAATGATAATCGGAGGAGATGGTTACATAACCTCGATCGAATAATTTATGGATATCTGATCGGAAAATAAGGGGTCTGCCCTTGACATTGGACATTCTAAACATAGTTTCGAGTCTCGGGTTTCCCTCCGGGCCGTAGGCCCATACGGGCCGGAGGCGGGTTTCGAGTTAACGAATAAAAACACTGGTCGATTGAATTCATTGCAGGATAAGGCATCTGCCCTTGACATTGGACATTCTAAACAACGTTTCTAGTTTCGAGTTTAAAGTTTCGAGTTAACGAATAAAAACCCTGGTCCGTTTTGTTCCTGCTATCTGCTTCGGGTCTCTGTCTATGTACTCAATTTCCTTATTCTTTTGAAGATCCTTCTAAGCTCTGCGTATCATGTCCCAACGTAGGACCATCAAATTGTTACCCAATTCATTACCTATTTAATTGGGCATTACCTAATTCACGGTTTTTCCCGCTTTTTCCATTCTGCACTCTGGCCGCGGCCGAGGCAGGAGATTTTCTTTTCCGCCTTAAGATCCTTAAGAACTTTCCTGACCATATCCGTACTCACTCCCGGGCAATCCTTCTGGATATCCGAGATTCGGAAAACCTCCGGTGCCTTTCGGATGGCCCGAAAAATCAGTTCGGTTTTTGCGCCGCGGGGACTCTTGGTCTGGCCGACCCGTTCCTCGAATTCACGGCAGGCCATTTTTAGGGTGTAAAGTAGAAAGTTGATATACAACCAGGGATCGTGCTTGCCCTCGTGCCAGCCCCGGGAGCTGGCTTCCAGGGTTTCATAATACCGGTCCTTGTTGTCCTCGATGACGCGCTCGATGCTGACATACCGGCCGACCTCATAGCCCAGGTGATAGCATTGGAGCAGGAGAAGCAGTCGGGAAACCCGGCCGTTCCCATCCCGGAATGGATGGATGGAGAGAAAGTCCAGGTTGAAAGCCGCCATGGCGATCAGGGGATGAATCCACCGCTCTTTTCGAGAACGATCCCAGGATTCGAGCAATTCCTTCATATACTCTGAAGTCTTTGCGGCTGATACCGGTTTAAAACGAATACGCTCACTCCCATTCGGGTATTTTTCGATAATATCCCCGTCTTTTTCCTTATAACAACCGGCATCCCATATATCTCCCCGGGCCAAGCCGTGCAATTTCAGGATGGTTTTTTCGGAAACTGGTAACTTGGCCCCTTTTTCATGGATCAGTTTCAGCGCTTCCCGGTAACCGCGGACCTCCTCTTCGTCTCGATCCCGGAGCTTGGATCTCCCGAAAACAACTGTTCCCACACGGGCGCGATCAATCTCCACCCCCTCGATCCGGTTGGAGGAAACCGCGCTTTCAATCAGAGCATGCTCCCGCAGGACCTTGAGCCGTTGAGGAGATTGCCGGGTGAATAATTCCTGCTTGCCTCGGGCCTCGCCCAAGTCCGCCAGGTACCAGGAAGTCGCCTGGGGGATGGAATTCACTCCAGAGGCAAATTGTCTGAGGGTCATCATATTAATTCTTCAACGGCAGTCGTCGGAGTAAACTTATTATATTCCCAGCAGGCAATAGGGGTCAAACTCGTCTATTACCATTGCATAGACTCCGTCCCGTAGGACTACGTCCCGGAGGGAGCGGAGAGCAAAGGGCATAGCGCATAGAACAAAGATAAAAGGTTAAAAATTAAAGGTGAAAGATGAAAGGTAAAAAAACAATGCCCACCTACCGCAGACCGAGGACCGCCGTAAAGGCGGGTGATGGGTGAAATAGCCAAGCGCAAAGGGCAAAGCGCCGAGAGCATGTGGCAAATGCGGATTTCGGAATGCCCCTCGAGAAGGCTCGGGATAAACGGAATGCGGAATGCGGAGTGCGGAATGTCCAGAAAAGAGACGACCGCAGATATTCTTCTTTTCTCACATGATCATTTGGACCTTCAACCTCATCAATGCTCCTTTGTTCTGTTTGAATTGCAATCAATTGCAATCTGGTTGCAATCCCCCGGATTTAGAAATTCTTTAAAAGTTAAGGGCTTATAAGATGAAATATTCAGCGCCTCATAATTTCATTGCTTTTAATCCCTATCATGGTTGCAATCAGGCTGCTTGGCTCCCGGATACCAACGCGCCGCCCGTGTTTTACCATGAACATGGATTTTTTCTTCCTTTATAAGCTCCCGTAAAAAAACTTGGATTTCACTACGGGAATGCCCTGGTAACACCTGTTTTAAAACTTCCATTTTTGAATCAGTCTCCTGGTTATCTTGGATATGTTTTACCAAAAGTGCTTTATTCTGATCCCGGTCCAAACCTCGTTTCCGCGTATAAACGCCGGGTTTTCCGAGGAAACGGTAAAACCGGCGTGATAAAAGGTGCCGGACACCTCGCCCGCGGCCAAGTCGTTCGATCACCCCTTGATCGAGCAGGTACGGAATCCTGGTTTTAAGATTATCGGGCACGGTTTGCTCGCGGTGAATACGATCAATCGCCAGGAAATCCTCGGTGTTGAACGAAGCCATCTTTTCCTGGCCGACCTGTTCGAGAAAACGCAGGAATTCCGGATCCTGGATCTCGCCATGCAAGGTCAGCCACACGAAATAATTATCAGTACGAGAGAAATCGGGGAGCGGCTTGCTCTGTCGGATGCATTCACGGTAGATCAGGTCAAAACCCTGGCCGGCGCGTTCGACCAGCCCGCACTTGGCCAGAACCTCAGCGATCCGGCGATTACGGGGATTCTGATTCCAAATAATGTTTTCCGGGGTGATCCCGGCGGGAAAACCGCCGGGGCTCACAATTTCAAGGCGCCGTGGATACTGCCGAATGAAAACCGAGCCGCCGCTCCGGTAGTCGCGATGACTGACCGCGTTCAGGATGGTTTCGCGCACCGGTTTCTCCTCGAAGGTGGGAATGTCCCGCATGAAAAGGCCATCCTGGTAATGCTGAAGGTCGTTGCGCAGGTTGATCGTATTCCAAAGGTCATCGTAGAAAGAGAAGAACCCTTGCCGGTATTCTTTCCTCTGCTGGGCCGGCCCGGGCGCCTCGTTTGACCGGTACTCAAAGACTACCTCCGCCTGGCCCAGGTATTTCCCGAGCGCCGAGTGGTTCCCGAAAAGGATCAGCGCGGCGTAGGTTACCCCTCCGTCCGTCAATACCTCCGTATCACGGAGCAACTGCTCGGGCGAAAGCGCGGCCAGCCCGCTGCTTTTTGATTTTTCGATCCAATGCCGGCGAAAGTCCTCGATGGCCGTCGGATCGAGATCCTGGGGGGAAACGCCCGGGCAGATTTCGGCGGAAAAATCGCGGCCTGATTCCTCGAAAATAACCCGAAGTTTATCCTCGGATATTGGGACAAGACCGTCCGCCTTACGGGACCAATAGATACCTTCGTATTTGATCGGGACGCCGATCGGACGGGACGGGATCTCGAAGACAAGAACCCGGCCGTCGGGATGATGCAATTCGGAGCAGTCAATCCGGAGGGGAATTTTATCCATCAATCCGGCCCGGGTTCGCTCCAGTTGGGGAAAAGCCTGGGTGCCTACAACCTTCCGCGGCCTTTTATCCGTAACTCCCAGGACAACCTTGCCTCCGCCCTCGTTAGCCAGGGCGGCGCAATATTTACCGAGCAGGTCAGAAGAAAAACTGATCTTGGCTTCCTTAAATTCAAGGTTCTCCCCTTCCAGGGCGTCAAGAATGTTCGGCAATTCCGCAAGCGTGGTACTCATTGGACCGATTCCCCCTTGGCCAACAATTCCTTCATGGAGTAATTTACGCTCGCAACCTCGAAATCTGATTTTTTCTGAACAGGTTTATGAAATGGTTTGTCATCCGATGGGAATAATTATATTCCCGGCGAAGGAAAATGGTCAATTAATTCCTCACCGGCAGTCGCCGGAGCAGACCCTTAATCGCAAGGAGCAGAGCGCATAGCGCATAGAGCATAGAGCATAGAGCATAGAACAAAGATAAAAGGTCAAAGATCAAAGGTGAAAGATGAAAGGTAAAAAAACAATGCCCACCTACCGCAGACCGAGGACCGCCGTAAAGGCGGGTGATGGGTGATACAGCAAAGCGCAAAGGGCAAAGCGCAGAGAGCATGTGGCAAATGCGGATTTCGGAATACCCCTCGAGAAGGCTCGGGATAAACGGATTGCGGAATAACCAGTGACAAATAATAACCGAGATTCTTCGCGGAGTTTATGCTGAGCGAAGCGAATGTGCTCAGAATGACATCATTTTGATTGACGATTGACGAATGACGAATGAAAAACGTTCGGATGGAATAATGATTGATTCCTTGACGGAAACGCCCGGAGAATATAGATTTAAGGGGTCTAATCGGTTGCGGATAGGCATAATTTGGTATTTTGGATTCCTCCGAAAATACCCTGTTGGCTCAAGTAGCTGATTTTATTAGCGCGCCAGTAGCTCAGCCCGGATAGAGCAACGGACTCCGGATCCGTTGGTCGGAGGTTCAAATCCTCTCTGGCGCGCCATTTTTTTAAAACAAGTTTCGAGTTTCTGGTTTCGAGTTACGGGTTCTGTTCGGAAAAAATCCATATCGAATTCAGATCCTTCGCGAACAGATTCGCTTCGCTCACTGCAAGGTTTATCCTGAACCCTTTAAGATCCTTCTCCCGCCAGAGGCGGGATCAGGATGACAAGAAGTGAAGGGCTTAGGCGCCGTCCTGAATGAAATGAAGGAATGACAAAGTGTGAAGGACTCAGGATGACAATAAAAAAATCATTCGGAAGTAAAAAACCCAGATTGAGCCATAGGGACCGGGAGGTGCTTAAGGAATTGACCGGGGATCTCCCCACCACTCCGGAACCATACCTCGAGCTGGCGGGAAAAATCGGGATCAGCGAAAAGGAATTTCTCACCCGGGCCCGGAAACTCCTGCGGGAGGGCTACCTCCGCAAGGTGGGCGCGATTATCTCTCCCTCGCGGGCCGGTTTCCGCGCCAACGGGATGACGGTTTTCAAGGCGCCTTCCAAAAGTGTTGCCCGGTTGGGAAAAAAGCTTTCCACCTACCCCGAAGTCACCCACTGTTACGAGCGGGTTGCCCCCCCGGATTTTCCTTATAACCTTTACGCCATGATCCACGGGCGGACGCGGAAAGAGGTAATCACCCGGGTCCGGAAAATCGCCCGGGAATTAAACCTGGATGAATACCAGATCCTTTTTTCGACGAGGGAGTTTAAAAAGACGAGTCTAAGGCCCCTGTGACCGGGAACCGGTCACAGGGCAGAAAGCAAGGAGCAGGGGGCATAGCGCAGAGGGCAAAGAACAGGTCAAGGCTCAAAGGTGAAAGGTCAAAGGCGAAAAGACAGTTTCGAGTTTCGGGTTTAGAGTTTCGAGTTCGGAAAAGAAGAAAAGAAAAAAATGGATTCCCGCTTCCGCGGGAATGACAAAAAAACAGAGAAACCAGATAAATTAAAGAAACCAGAAAAACCAAATAGACCAAAATGATGAAATGGAATAAATCCTCCCGGCTTTTTAAAACCGCCGGACGCTATATCCCCGGCGGCGTGAACAGCCCCGTCCGGGCCTTCCGCAATGTGGGGGGGAGCCCGCTTTTCATCACCCGGGGAAAAGGCTCGAAAATCTTCGACGCCGACGGCAACAGGTATATCGATTACGTCGCTTCCTGGGGGCCGCTCATCCTGGGGCACGCCCACCCTTCCATCACCCGGGCGATTCTGAAAGTAATCGCGAAAGGCACGAGCTTCGGCGCCCCCACTGAGCAGGAAACCGAGCTCGCCCGCCTGATCGTTCAGGCGGTGCCTTCCATCGAGATGATTCGATTGGTCAGCTCGGGAACCGAGGCCGCGATGAGCGCCATCCGGGTAGCCCGGGGCTATACCGGCCGGGACCGGATCATAAAGTTCGCCGGCTGTTACCACGGCCATTCCGACGGCCTCCTGGTGAAGGCCGGATCCGGGGCGACCACCTTCGGCACCCCGGACAGCGCCGGGGTCCCCCGGGACTATACCCGCAACACCATTGTCCTTCCCTACAATGACAGCGAGGCGCTGTCCCGCTGTCTGCGGAAAGACGGTTCGAAGGTCGCCGCCATCATCGTCGAGCCGGTGGCCGCCAATATCGGCCTGGTCCTGCCCGAACCCGGTTTTCTGAAAACCCTCCGGAAGCTTTCGCACCAGGACGGAATCGTCCTGATCTTTGACGAGGTGATCACCGGATTCCGCCTGGGCTACGGTGGCGCCCAGGAATATTACGGGATCAGGCCCGATCTTACCTGTCTGGGCAAAATCATCGGGGGCGGTCTGCCCGTGGGCGCCTACGGCGGAAAACGGGAAATCATGGAAAAAGTTGCCCCCCTCGGACCGGTCTACCAGGCCGGAACCCTTTCCGGGAATCCCGTGGCGGTGGCCGCCGGGATCGCCATGTTGAAGGAGCTTCGGAAACCCGGTGTGTATGTGCGGCTCGCCCGGAAAGGGGAAAAGCTGGCCTCGGCCCTGGCCGCGGCGTCCGAGGACTCCGGGATCCCCGCCCGGGTGAATAACCTCGGTTCCATGTTCTCGATCTTCTTCGGGATCGAGGAAGCCTCCAACTACGAACAGGTTTTAAAATCGGACCGCGAACTTTACCGCCGCTTTTTCTGGGCCATGCTCGAGCGGGGCGTTTACCTGGCCCCCTCCCCCTTCGAGACCGCTTTCGTTTCCCTCGCCCATTCGGAATCCGACCTGGATTTCACCATCGAGAAAATAATAGAAACGTTCCGAATTATTAAAACGTGAAGGGTCATAGGTCATGGATGAAAGGTAAAAGGAAAACCCCAGGCACCGACACCAAACACTGTCGGCTATTTTCAATGCTATTGGATTTTGACTTCGGACTTAGGATTTATCCTGAGTTTTATCGAAGGACTTCGGACTGGGGTTGCTGCTCGTCTTCCCTGGCCCGTTTCTCCTCGGGAGGATAAAACCAATCGTAGTGGATCAAGCTCGGGTCCATGGGCTTGAACATGCAGGGGATCCGATGCTTCTTATGGAAGGCAATGATACTGTATCCTTCTTTTTTTAGCTTGTCGTAAAGCTTCTGATTGGTCACCCAGACATAAGTGCCGCGTTCCACCCCGAATTCCAGCTGCTCGTCCTTGCGGACAAAAATACCCCTCGAGGGATCCTTGATTCCCGGGATCTGGGTGATGGTGTGCTTTTCCCAGAAATCGTCCGTCTCGGGCTTAAACCGTTCGATCTGTTCTTCTAAGGTTAATTTCCGGCTCAATTTCCCCCCACCTCTCTAGGTATAATTATCCTATAAAAATTATCCCAGATCAAATATTTCTTTGGTTCCTCCCCCAATTTTCCGAAAGACTAAAATACGACAATCCAGGGAATATTATGAAGAAACAGGTGTTTTTGTAACCAGAAACGGCAAAGGGTAGAGAGCAAAGGGCATGGAGCATGGGGCAAATGCGGATTGCGAAATAAGAAATTCAGAAAGAGAAGCGAGATTCTTCTCCCCCGCTATAGGCGAGGGAGAAGAATGACAAGATTTTGATTGATGAATACGGCGGTTATTTCCTCACGGGATAGCGCTTGAGAATCCCCAAACTGAGGCAGTTACATTCGGCAATCTCCCCCATCACTTCCCCGCCCCGGTTCAACTGCCTTTCGTAATTGTTCTGGTAATCAACCGTGTATAGCCCGAAACGCGGGGTGAAGGTTCCCCACTCCCAGTTGTCGGTCAAAGACCAGTAGATATACCCGATGACATTCATCCCCTCGGAAACCGCCCGGTGCACCCAGCGGAGATGGTCCGCGAGGAACTGGGCCCGCTTTTCACCGTCGGTGGTGGCGATCCCGTTTTCGGTAATCAGGATCGGGACGGTGTAGCGGCCGGAGAGATCCTTGAGAATCCGGTAAATCCCCTCCGGGTAAATCTCGTAGCCCATATCGGATTTCTCGCCGATCTGCGCCGGGCAGCCCACCCCGAGCTGGGAAAGGTCCAGCCCCCGGAAGCTGATGCAGGGGAGCGCCGCGATCGGTGCCGGCAGGAGGGGAATATTCACCACGTACCAGTGGTTGTAATAATTGAAACCGATGAAATCGAGCCGGCCCTGCCACTCGGTACGGGTGTCGTCGGCCACCCCGTCAAGGTTGTCGTCAAACCCGCCGGCGGTCAGGCTGTCGAAAAGGTTCTTGCTGTAAAACTGGTCGAGCCTACGGGCCGCGGCCTGAGCCTGAGGATCATCCGGGGGATAAGGGTCCCAAAGAACCACGGATTCGGCCAGGCCCACCACCGTGGCCCGGCCATCCCCGTCGGCGTCCACCAGATCGTTGGCCCGGATGGCGTCGGCCGCCAGGGCATGGGCCGTAATCAGGTTTTTCATCACCGGGATGACCTTCTGGGTGATCTGCCCGGGGCTGAACACCCTCTCCCCGGGGGGATAAAGCCCGTAGAGATAGCCGGATAGGGCGATGATGATCGGCTCGTTGATCGTGAGCCAGTAATCCACCTGGTCTCCGTATTCCCGGGCGAGCTTGCCGGCATACTCGGCGAACTCCACGGCCGTCTCCGGGTTCTCCCACCCCCCAAGATCGGCGATCGGAACCTGCTGGTGATCGAGGTTCATCACCCAGAGCGGGTTGGTGAAATGATGCAGGGTCAGAAAGGGGCGAATACCCCGGCTGGTAATCGAGGTCAGTACCTGGCGGTAATGCTCGATCTCGGCGTCGTCCCAGACGCCTCTTTCCGGCTCCACCCGGCTCCACTCCACCGAGAAACGGAAGGAATTCAGGTTGATGTCTTTGACCAGTTTGGCGTCTGTATCGTAAAGGACGTAGGAGTTGACCGCTTTCCCGGCCGGGGTCCCGATGAAGGAATTGATCTTTTCCCACTGGTACCAGTCATTCTTAAAGTTATCCCCCTCGGTCTGGTAGGCCGAGCAGGCCGCCCCCCAGATAAAACCCGGGGGAAAATCTAATTTTTCCCCCGATCCGCAAGCGGAAAATAAGCAAAGAATGGGAATCGTAATCAAGCTCAGATTGGTTTTAACTTTCTTCCCCCCTTCACCGCGATTAGCGAAGCCAGATCAAATTCATTGAGAAAAGGATTGAGAAACTTGACTCCTTCAATGGTTTTTCCACTCTGAAAATCCTCGCTTAATATAACCGGAATCTGAAAGAGCCTGGCGGTGGCCCAGATCTGGGAATCCCAATATGAAAATTTGTGTTCCACTACTCCCCGACATGACTCCAGGACCACCAAGCTGTTGACTTCCAGAACCGCCCAGGCTCTCACGAACGATTCAACCTGTTCCCGGGCTTGAGATTCATTCAGGGGAGAAGCGATCTTCCGGGTAACCGCTCGAAAAAACTCAGCTAAAACCTGCGTGCTTAATGCGCCGGCATCCAACCCCGCCAAGCGATCCAAAACTTCGACGGCCTTTTTCTGTTTTTTCAAGTCGGAGCCATCGTAAGCGTATACGATGACATTGGTATCGAGCAGAACCTTACCTGGCATATAAATCCTCGCGTCTCCAGGTCCTTTTCTTCCCGCTCTTCCGGGTTTGTTTTTTCATCCGCGCTTCGATAAAACGCTTCTGTTCCTGCCAGGCGGATCTGTCCCGGGGGAGTTCAACCTGGCCTTCGATTATTCCATTCAATCCCCGCCTGATTAATTCCGCTTCGGATATTCCCAGATCCCGGGCCAGAAATTTCAGAACCTCTTCCTGTCTGGCTTCAATGTAAACCTGTTTTCTCACCATCTCCATAAATTCCCTCTCCTGGAAGTTGATGTATTTATATACATCATAATTCGATTAGCGTTAAATTTGCAATTCCGGGGAACAATCCGGGTTTTTGCGTCTTTTTCTCTCAAACTATTGGTTGACCAGTCTGTTGGTCTGCTGGTCTATCGGCTTCCGGATCTAACGTTCCGGTTCGATGACAACCTTGATGGAATTCTTGGCCTCGGCGACGAGTTGAAAACCCTGCCCGGTTTCGGCCAGCCCCAGGCGGTGGGTGATCAGGTCGCGCACCGGCACCCGGTGGGTCCAGATCAGCTCCCGGGCCGCGAAATGATCGGCGGGAGCCCCGGCGTAGGAGGTAGTAATGGTTATATCGTTGCGGAAGAAAAGATCGGTGACTGAAAACGAAACCGAGACGCCGGGCCGGGTGGGGGCATAGAGGAGAATCGTCCCCCCCCGTTCCACCGAGGCAAAAGCCTGGGGGAAGGCGGAGGAAACCCCAGTGCAGACCATCACCTGGTCGGCCAGACGTCCCGCGTTAAGTTCGCGCAGGCGGCGTGGCACATCCTCGGAAGCGGGCATGGCCTCGTCGGCCCCGGAGCGGACCGCCATTTCCAGCCGGTAATCCGCGACGTCCACCGCCAGGATCCGGCCCGCGCCCAGGGCCCGGGCCAGGCGGATGTGGAGCAGGCCGGCGATCCCGCTGCCGATCACCAGGATTGTCTGCCCCGGCTTCAGGCCCACGATCCTCTGGGCCCGCACCGCGCAGGCCAGGGGCTCGATGAAAGTGGCTTCTTCCCACGACATCTCAAAGGGGAGCGGATACACCCCGCGGTCCACGTTGATCGCCGGCAGGCGGATAAACTCCGCGAATCCGCCCGGATCGTAATTGGTCTGGCGCAGGGTGTCGCAGACGGTGTGGTGGCCGTTTCGGCAATAAAAGCAGGTATTGCAGGGAACATGATGGGAGGCCGCGATCCGGGCGCCGACCCGGTATTGCCCCACACCGGGCCCGACCTCGACGATCTCCCCGGCCGCCTCGTGGCCCAGGACCAGGGGGGCCTGGCCCGCCCGGTACCACTCCATCACGTCTCCGCCGCAGATCCCGCAGGCCTTGACCTTCATTAAAAGCTCGCCGGGGCCGATCCGGGGCTTGGGCATCTCCTGGATGCGGACATCGGAATTGCTGTAGTACATCGCCACGCGCATGGCTGTTCCTTAGCGGGCGGCCTTCCGCGACGTGTGAGTTTTCCCCGCCCGGCCCTTCCCGGTTTTTTCGCTCTCAAATATCTTCTGGGCCTGCGCGGGGGTGGCTTTTTCGTGAATGATCGAACGGATGGCCTTGATCATGGCCACCGGGTAAGCGTTCTGCCAGATGTTCCGTCCCAGGTTCACCCCGATCGCCCCTTTCCGCATCCCGTCATGGACGAACTTGAAGACCTCCAGCTCGGTGTCCACCTGGGGGCCGCCGGCCATCACCACCGGCACGGGGCATCCCCTGGTCACCCGGTCGAAATCCTCGCACCAGTAGGTTTTTACCACCCGGGCGCCCAGCTCGGCCGCGATCCGCGAGCAGAGGGCCAGGTAGCGGGCCTGCCGCTTCTCGAGCTCCTTGCCGACCGCGGTCACGGCCATCACGGGAATGCCGTATTTCTCCCCCTCGTCGACCAGCTTGGCCAGGTTGAGCAGAGACTCCTTCTCGTACTCGGTGCCAACGAAGATCGAGATCCCCACCGCGGACACATTCAGGCGGATGGCCTCTTCCATCGTGGTGGTGAGGCCTTCGTTGGCCAGGTCCTTGCCCACCACGCTGGTACCGCCCGAGACCCGGAGGATGATCGGCTTGGTGTTTTGCGGATCCACCGACGAGCGCAAAACCCCGCGGGTAATGAAAACCGCGTCGGCATAGGGAAGCAGCGGCTCCAGGGTCTTGCGCGGCTCCTCCAATTTATGCGTGGGCCCCTGGAAGTAGCCATGATCGATCGGCAGGAAAAGACAGTGTCCGTCCGCCTGAATCAGTTGGGCCATCCGGTTCGCCATTCCCCAGTCCATCTTTTCACCCTCCTTTTATTAAACCAATCCTGATGTCGGCTTAATTATATTCGTTCCTGGCCTGAAATTAAATTGGTCTGCGTTTCTTAATTATATGTCCATCTGCCCAGACTGAAATAATTTTATAATTTATTTTTCCCGATCCGGGGTTTCCGGGCTGCTTATCCCGACTGGAATTGAATAACAACCCATTTGTTAAAAAACTCTTGACAACCCAGTCTGTTTGTTATGAAATAATCCCATATCAATTATAAATAAAGTGTTAGCTCCAGAGCGATATTGGTGCGCGGATTCTTCCCCCAACTCGTGGTTTAGCTGAGTAATGAATGGCAAGGGACATGGGGCAAGGAGTAGGTGATAGGTGATAGGTCAAAGGAGAAAGATGATATGAAAGACATTGCCATCGGATCACCGGCCCCGGATTTTTCCCTGATCGATTTTCAGGACAAACCCTTTAAGCTCTCCAGTTTCCAGGGCAGGAAGAGTGTCCTCCTCATATTTCTGCGGGGATTCGCCTGAAAGCAATCCCAATGGCACCTGGACGGTCTCAAGGAAGATTATAAAAAATTCAAGGAATTTAAGGCGGAGGTAGCCGTGATCGGTCAGCACTCCAAGGTCGAATTCTACAATATGTGGAAAATAAAAGACCTTCCCTTCATCGGCCTGCCCGACGAGAAAGAAAAAGTGGCCAAACTATACAATCAGCGGGTGATTTTCGAAAAAAGAGGCCGGCTCCCCGCCCTTTTCCTGGTCGACCAGTCCGGGGCGGTCGCCTTTGCCCATTACTGCTCGAACATGTATGACATCCCCGCCAACGACAAGCTGCTGCAGGCACTCGACCAGATAAAAAGCTGATTATTTCCGGATTATTTTTTCCCTCCCAAATCATTTATAATATTCCCGCAAATATTCTTTTGATAATAAAACCAAATGAAGCTCCCCGCGGTAAGGCTGCGGGGTATTTTACTCAAAATGATTCTTGATTTGTTGATTGTCATTCCCGCGCAAGCGGGAATCCAGAAAAGAATAAATGGATTCCGCATCAAGTGCGGAATGACGGAATAAGGTAACCCCCTGACAAGCCGCGAGGAATGATCAAGTTAAAACCGGAACAAGGAGAAGATCCATGAAAAATATCATTAAAATAATTGCCATTATTGTTGTATTACTTCTGTCCGGCCTGGCTTTAGTTTACCTCGCCTTCCCCGGCACGCTTTATAACACGGGGATGAAGATGGCCAGAAAATCCGCCGGTCTTACCCAGAAATCAATCAAGGTCGACAGCCATACCATCCAGTACCTTGAAGGTGGTAAAGGAGAAAACATCCTCCTGGTCCACGGGTTCACCGGCGAGAAGGATAACTGGACGCTGTTCGCCAAGTACCTGACGCCGTCTTTCCACGTGGTGGCGCTCGACCTTCCCGGCTTCGGGGAAAGCTCGAGGATCGAATCCGAGTCCTACACTATCCAGGACCAGGCCAACCGGCTGGACCGCTTCGCCGACCTCGTAGGACTGAAGACCTTTCATATCGCCGGCAACTCGATGGGCGGGGCCATCGCCGCCAAGTACACGGTTGACCACCCGGAGAAAGTCCTGACCCTCGGATTGTTCGACAATGCCGGCATTTGGGAATGCCCGGAGAAAAGCGATCTACAGAAAACGCTCGATCAGGGCGGGAAAAACCCCCTGCTTTCCCAAACCCCGGAGGATTTCAAGGAATCGCTCAAGTACGTTTTCGTCAATCCCCCGCCCGCCCCCGGCCGCATCCTCGAATATATCGCCAAGAAGCAGATAGCGGTGAAGGCTTTCAACGAAAAGGTCTGGAAGGATGTTAAGGAACCAGACAAGATATACCAGCTGGAGCCGGACCTGACGAAAATCCAGAACAAAACCCTGATCCTCTGGGGCGACACCGACCGCCTGATCAGCGTTTCCTGCACCGAGATTTTAAAGAAAGGCCTGGTCAACTCCCAGACCGTGATCATGAAAAACTGCGGGCACGTCCCGATGATGGAAAGGCCGAAGGAAACCGCCGTTCATTACGTAAATTTCCTGGTTTCCGCGACTCCAAAGCCTTAAATCTGAATATGAAACATGGCAAAACATGGGGTCAGGTCTTGATATTTTCCATTCTGGTCAATTCCTTGCTCACCCACGAATAATGTCTCCCTAAATAATCCCCAACCTCCTTCAATTTATACCCCCACCGGTATACAGCCTCATATATCCCCTCATCCCGGGCCTGATTTTCAAATATCTCCTTCAGCGACGGTCTCACCGCGTGCCGCTCCCGTCTCGGAACCTCCTTCTTTTCCCTCTTATCCTTCACCTCACTCCGCTCAAGCCGCCCTTCCAACATCTTCAAAAAATTTTTCCCTCCCAATATCCAGCCGCCATACGCCTTCTTCAACGGACTCTTGACATCCTTCCCCTGCTTAACAAACTCACAATAACGCTCCCCGGCCCGTTTGCTCTCAGAGGAAAATTCCGAGAGCAGCCAATCCTTATGCAAAAACTTGGGCCCATCTTCCAGCCCCGCCATCGCCCGATACGATGACCATCTCCAGTCCTCCGGCTCTTCCACCATTCCCGCCCGCACCGGGTTCAACACCACATACCGGCTCAGTTCCAACAAATACTCCTCCTTATCCACCAAAATCCCCTTAAACCTTCCCTGAAATATATGCCCCACCCGTCCGTGCCGACGATCAAACGCCTGCGTGTACACCCCGTTCAATTGCCTCATCCCGGTAGAAAGATTCCCCCTGGGTGTCTCCACCAATAAATGATAATGATTGCTCATCAAACAATACGAATGGATAACAAACTCATATCGGTCCACCACCCCGGCCAGAACCGATAAAATCTTCTGCCGGTCATCATCATCAATAAAAATATCCGCCCGCGCATTGCCCCGCGAGGTCACATGATAAACCGCCCCCTCATACTCCACCCGTAATGGACGCGCCATATCGCAACCTTACCATCTAAAAATGGAAAATATCAAGACCTGACCCCTTTTTGCGCTGACCCTTACATGAGTCCCATCATCCGGGCGATGATGGTCTTCATGATCTCGGTGGCCCCGGCGGTAATGGTCTGCATCCGGACATCGCAATAAAAATGGGCGATGGGGTATTCCATCATGTAGCCGTAACCCCCGTGGAGCTGGACCCCGTAATACGCCACCCGGTTGACGAGCTCGGTGTTATACCACTTGGCCATGGAGACTTCCTTGGTGATGTCCTTCCCATCCAGGTGGTCGTCGATGATTTTGTAGGTGAAGGTCTTGGCCATCTCGATCTCGGTGGCATACTCGACCAGGCGGAAGGCGTTGGCCTGGAATTTGCTGATCGGGCGTCCGAAGGCCTCGCGGGTCTTGGCGTAATCGATCGTGAGGTTCAGGATCTTCTCGGCCGTGAGGATGGAGCCGAGGGCCGCCACCAGCCGCTCCTGCTGGAGGTTTTCCATCAGCGTGTAGAAACCCTTCCCCTCCTCGCCGAGGAGATTTTTGACGGGAACCCGGCAATCCTCGAAGCTGAGCTCGGCCGTGTCCGCGGCGGTGACCCCCATCTTTTCCAGCCGCCGACCCTTGGTGAACCCCGGGGTACCGTCTTCGATCAGGATCAGGCTGATCCCGGTATGGGGGGGCTTGGCCTGGGGATTAGTCTTGACCGCCACGATCGCCAGGTCGCATTTAATCCCGTTGGAGATGAAGGTCTTCTGGCCGTTGATCACATACTCGTTCCCCTTCCGGACCGCGGTGGTGCGGATGGCGGCCAGGTCCGACCCCGCCCCCGGCTCGGTCATGGCGATCGCCACGATACAGTCGCCTTTGCAGGCGGCCGGCAGGTATTTAAGCTTCTGTTCCTCGGTCCCTTTCCGGTCCAGGTAGGGCATGGCGATGTCGTTATGAACGCTCATGCAGAGGCCTAGGTCCCTCGAGGTATTCGCGAATTCCTCCAGGAGCACCACCGAATAGCTGAAGTCCAGCCCGGATCCGCCGTACTTGGGATCCACCCAGTAGCCGATGAAGCCCTGGTCACCCAGCTTCTTCCAGATCTCCCGGGGAATGTCGTGTTTCTCCTTCCACTCGTAGATGTGCGGATTCACCTCGTTTTCAAAAAATTTTCTCAGCGAGGTGCGAAAAATCTCATGCTCTTCGGTAAATTTCAGCGGCATCTTACATACCTCCTTGTCGGGTCTATTTAGTCTATCAGTTCAATTTACGATTGCAGATTTAATTTCGCTTTTGAAGAATCTCGGTTTTCATTCGTCAATCGTCATTCGTCAATCGTAAATTTGCGAATTTCGCATTAGCAACAGGAATTATTTTCTAATCGAACCAGCCGGAATTGTCAAATTAGGAATAATGCGAGAAAGGGTTAAGGCGAGAAAGGTGGACAGGAAAGGATAAAAATGGTATTAAATAGTCTTAATCTTAACTCGACAAATGCGATAAACCCTATGAACCTTAAAAGCCCATTGTCCGCCTCGGAATTATTAGAGAAATTCCGCCGAAAGCTGGAAAAGGACATCGCCAAGATTGGACTGCATCCCGACCAGCCCGAATTCTGGAAGAAATATTCCCTGGGTAAAATCGAAGGCCTGGACACCTCCAGGGAAATATTCATTCGGGTGGCCACCCTGCAGGAATGCGGCCTGCCGGCGGAGCTCGTCTGCGTGAAAGGATGGGTCTATGCCCCCAACCATAAAGTCTACGAGAAGTTCAAAAAACAAGGCTATGAACTAATCGGCCTTCATCCCAAATCCAAAACCCCTTGCCTGTTTAAAACCACCACCGAGAAGGTGAAAACCTTTTTCTCGGGCCCGGAAAGGCGCGTCCAGGACGACCTCTTCTCCCCTCCCGGCCGGGACGACTGGTTCCTCCCCCCCGACAAGCCCTGACCGAAAGCACCGATTTCATCGGTTCATCGCGTTATTCGGGTATACTATTTATAGATGGATTTTAAAGTTGTAACCAAAAATATCCTGGAAGCTTTTCGAGCCGCGGATGTCCGATATTCCCTGATCGGCGGGTTTGCGTTGGGGATCTGGGAAGCGGGAAGATCTACCGTGGATATGGATTTCCTGGTCCATCGCGACGATCTGGATAAGATCGGCAAAATCATGGCCGGGCTGGGCTATGAATGTAAATATAAAACCGAGAATGTCTCCCAGTATGTTTCCCCCCTGAAAGTTTTTGGGGAAATCGATTTCATTCATGCTTTCCGAAACGCCAGCCTGGAGATGCTCGGTCGGGCCAAAGAAAAAGAAATTTTCAACGGCGAGATGAAAATCAGGGTCCTGTGTCCGGAGGACCTGATCGGGTTGAAGCTCCAGGCGATGAAAAACAATCCTTCCCGAGAGCAAACCGACCGGGCGGACATTGAAACCCTGGTTTCCCTGCACCGGGAAAAATTAGACTGGGAATTGCTGGAGGGATATTTCAAGCTTTTTAACCTGGAAGATTTATTTAAAAAACTCAGGAATGAATAAATGGTCCTTTCCGAAGAAACCAAAAAAGAAATGCTGGAACTTTCCCGCTCTCCTTCCCTGCGCCGGGACCTGGAAGCCCTGGCTTCTCACCGGATAAATCCCTGGGGCCAGGGAGACAGCCTCCTCATGGATAAACTGCTGGAATTTCTGACCCAGTACAATGAATTCATCAACCACCGTCCCCGGACCTTTAAAATAATCATCGATAAAGTCGCCAAGCTCTAGCTTTCCAGCATTCGGACGGGAAACGATATGAACAAATCTGAAATCATCGATTTCCTGAAAAATAACGTGCCGCTTTTCCAGGGCTTTCCGGAAGCCCGTCTGCAGGAACTGGTCGCGGGTTCGCGCCTCGCCAGCTACGAGCCCAACGAGTCGGCCATCCGGTTCGGCGAGGAAGGCCGGTTCCTGGGCGTCATCCTCGAAGGGGAATCCGAAGCTTCCGTCACCGATGACCGCGGAGAAAAACACCGGGTCGGCTTCCTGAAAAAGGGCGACGTCTTCGGGGAGATGTCGCTCATGACCGGGGACAAGACCATGGCCGACGTCATCGGGATTACCTCGTGCCAGGTCCTGCTGATCCCCTCGAGCCTCTTCTCCACCATCCTGATCACCCATCCCCCCGCGGTGAAATACCTGTCGAAAACCATATCCGAGCGCATCAAGCAGTTTGCCCTGGAAAATACCGGGCAGGACCTGGCCGCCTCCGCTTTCCGGGCCAGCGAGGATCCCTACGGCTTCAAGCTTAAAAGCGATGAACCGATGAAGATTCTGGTGGTGAACTGCGGCTCCTCATCCCTGAAATACAACTTTTTCGATACCGGCAACGAGAAAATCAACGCCCGCGGGATGATCGAAAAAATCGGGGAGGAAGGCACCCGCCACGCCTACCGCTCGGCCCGGGGTGAAATCTCCCAGGATCTTCCGAAGGGCGGGCACGCGGAGGCCTTCGCGGCCATGATGGCGGCTCTGCAGGAGCCGGCCCGGGGGGTGATCAGCTCCCCGGATGAGATCACCGCGGTGGGGCACCGGGTCGCGCACGGGGGGGACATCTTCACTCACCCGACCATTATTACCGATAAGGTCATCGAAGAAATCCAGGGCCTTTCCCGGCTGGCCCCCCTCCACAACCCGGTCAACCTGGTCGGGATCAGGGAGGCCCTGCGCCTCTTCCCCCGGGCCTCCCAGGTCGCGGTCTTCGATACCTCTTTTCATCAGACCCTGCCCGCCTATGCCTATCTTTACGGCCTGCCCTACGAGTATTACAAGCGGAATCGAATCCGCCGCTACGGTTTCCACGGGATGTCCCACGCCTACGTGGCCCTGAAGGCCGCGGAGCATCTCAAGCGTCGCTTCAACGAGCTGGAGATCGTTACCTGCCATCTCGGGAGCGGGGCCTCGATCTGCGCCGTTGACCACGGCCGCTCGATCGACACCTCCATGGGGCTGACCCCCACCGAGGGCCTGATCATGGGAACCCGCTCCGGCAATCTCGACCCCTCCGTGGTTACCCACCTGATCCGAACCGAGCGGCTGGACCCCGACACCATGGACCGCATCCTGAACCGGGAAAGCGGACTGAAGGGAATCTCCGGCATCTCCAACGACATGCGGGAGATCGAAAAAGCCGCCCAGGAGGGCAATCACCGCGCCCTCCTGGCTTTTAAGACCTTCTGCTACCAGATCAGGAAATACATCGGAGCCTACGTGGCCGCGATCGGGGGGCTCGACGTCCTGGTCTTTACCGGGGGTATCGGCCAGGGCAGTGCCGGGGTGCGGAGCCTGGCCTGCCAGGGCCTGGGTTACATGGGCATCCGGATCGAGGAAAAGAAGAACCAGGAAGCCCGGGGCGCGGAGAATGTTATCGATATCTCCGTCCCGGAGGCGCCGGTCCGAGTCCTGGTCATCCCCACCGACGAGGAGCGGATGATCGCCCGGGAAACCATCCGCACCCTGGGCCAGCGCCACGTGACCCGGATCATCAGCACCCAGAAGTCCACCCCCATCCCCCTGGAGGTCTCCGCCCACCACGTCCACCTTTCCCAGCCGCATGTCGAAGCCCTTTTCGGACCCGGACACCAGCTCACGGTTGATAAAGAGCTTTCCGAGCCCGGCCAGTTTTCCTGCAAAGAAACGGTCAACCTGGTCGGCCCCAAAGGCCGAGTGGAAAGGGTCCGGGTCCTCGGGCCGACCCGGAAGGAAACCCAGGTCGAGATCTCCATGACCGAGCAATTCAAGCTCGGGATCCACCCGCCCATCCGGGAGTCCGGGGATATCGAGAACAGCCCGGGTATAACCCTGGAAGGCGCGGCCGGCACCCTGACCGTGAATAAAGGGGTGATCTGCGCCATGCGCCACGTTCATATGTCGCCGGAGCATGCCCTGCTTTTCGGCCTGCGCGACCGCGACCGGGTCATGGTCAGGGTCAAGGGGGAGCGGGAACTGATTTTCGGGGACGTGCTGATCCGGGTCACCCCGGGCTTCAACCTGACGGTGCACATCGATACCGACGAAGGAAACGCCGCCAGTGTCCGGACCGGGGACCTGGGATATATCGACGCGATCCAAAACCGGGATTAACGCCGGGAGTCTGCCCCGCCCTCCCCGCGGCAAGCTGCGTAGTATCAAAATTATCTCTTCTACACCCTCTGAACTCTCCACTCTTTACTCTCAACTTTTTCCCCTTGCCCTTTGCTCTATGCTCCTTGCGCTTTGCCAGTTCTGGGCGATTGACTTGAATCCTCGAGGGACAGTATCCTGAATCCATTATGAACTCGGTGTGGCTTCTGCTGGCCGGGCTCGGGGTCTTCGCTCTGGGATACAGGTTCTACTCCGCCTTCATCAC
>Ga0315289_10002947_pt1 | contig 25908 bp, 30 predicted proteins | sample YL17G11_40_MG_FD_203452 | JGI IMG/M metagenome (GOLD analysis project Ga0315289, IMG submission 203452) | Sediment microbial communities from Yellowstone Lake, YNP, Wyoming, USA - YL17G11_40 | ecosystem: Environmental > Aquatic > Freshwater > Lake > Sediment | place: USA: Wyoming | collected...
TGGGCCAGTCTGGGGGGATCGTCGAATCCCACGTGGATTACCTTCGTCGTGCCGGGAAACAGCGGACACGATTCATGCGCCTGGTCGCAAACGGTCACCACACAATCGAACTGAATGTCTTTCAACTCATCGACGTGCTTGGCGCGATGGCCGGAGATGTCAACGCCGACTTCGGCCATGACCTGGACGGCCCTCGAATCGAGACCACGCGGTTCGATGCCCGCCGAATAAGGCTCTATCACATCGCCCTTAAGGTGCCGGGTCCAGCCCTCGGCCATCTGGCTCCGGCAGGAATTGCCTGTACACAGAAACAGCACCTTCAGCTTTTGCACTGCCCTTTGCACAATTCCTCCGGATCCATGGCAAGGATCACCTTCAGTTTTCTGCGGTCCTGCACCATTTGCGGTGATTGCGCGAGGTTGCGTCGGACCCACGCAATGGCCTCCCGGGCGGCTTTCGGCGCATCGCGCTGGGCCAGTCGGTAGTACATCCAGCGGCCGTCCTTGCGGCTTTCCACCAGCCGGGCCTGTCGCAGGATGGACATGTGCTTGGACACCGTCGAAGGGGCCAGTTGCAGCAGCTCGACGATCTGACAGACGCACAGCTCGCCGCCCCCGAGCGCCATCAGGACGCGCAGGCGGCTGCCATCGGCCAGGGCCTTGGTCACATAGAGAATATCACGCATACACATTCCTTATATTTCGCCATCTGACGAATTGTACTATAGCAGGATTTACATGTCAACGGCAAAATTTACTCGCTATCAACTGCCGGTCCGCGCCAGCTTGAGAGCCACCTCGGCGATGCGGCGGCCGAGGTTTGTGGCCGTGGAAATGCCGAATTCGTCGCCTGTGATGCTATCATTGCCGTCGTTGACCAGCGTGGCTCCGAAATGCGCCGTGGGTCGGCCGTCGCCGATAATAATCATCTCCTGGCACAGCAGCGCGGCATGGACGGATTGGATCGCCAGTTCCTGGCCGCCGTTGCGGGCGGCACCGACCGCGACGATCCCCGCGACCTTGCCGCTGAGAGCGAACTTCTGCTGGCGGAAGGCCATGCAGTGATCGAGAAAGGCTTTGCACAGGGAGGTCATGTTGCCGAAGTAGACCGGCGTCCCGACCACGATGCCGCCGACGTTGGGATCCGACAGAATGGGAATCAGGTCCGCAAAGCCGCCCTGGGTGGCCTTGGGATTGGCTGGGTCGAAAACGCCGATGTTGCGGCCCGCCAGTTCAACCAACTCCGTGGTCACGCGGGAATCGACGGCTTGGGCGGCTTCGAGACAGATGCCCAACGCGGTCGCTGTCGTCTTGCCCTTGCGGGGGCTGCACGATATACCCACGATCTTGACCATCTTCTTGTCCGGAGCGACGGCGGAAGCCGAGGTCACCGATGCCGTTGTGCCCGCGGCCAACGTGGTGGTCAGAAATTCCCTTCGATTCATTCTCTGTCCTCCTTTCGGGATCGCTGGTTGATTCGATTGCAGGAACACTCCCTTAGCGAGCGATGTAGAGCAAATACAGGCCGGCGCAGAGGACCAGGGCGCCGCAGATCCTCTTGAGGATGACGGCGCCCTGGGATTTCTCGTTCCAGTTCAGATAGCGTTGCACCCATCCCGTGCTGGTGCCGGCCAGAACGATGACCGAGCAGTGTCCGACGCCGTAAGCGACGAGCAGGACGATCCCGTAAAGCAGGGCGGTCGAAGCCACTCGGAAGGTGACGGCCAGCATGGGAGCCATGTACGCAAACGTGCAGGGGCCGATGGCAATGCCGAAGATCAAGCCGAGGATGAATGCTGCCGGCATGCCCTTTCGTTTCATGCTGATCTGCCCCGGGCCCGACCAGGGCAGGGGGATAACGTCCAGCAGGTACAGGCCGACCAGGAAGAAAATGGCGGCTACGAAATAATTGCCGTACCGCCCGACGTCTCCCATCATTCGGCCGGCGGCGGCGGTGATGGCGCCGACGGCCGCAATCGTGATGAGAATCCCGCCGGCGAAAAGCGTCGAGATGGCGAATGCCCGCTTCGTTGACATCCGGCCCTGCTGGTCGATGAAGCCGACAATCAGCGGGATGCTCGACAGATGGCACGGACTCAACAGAATGCTCAGGATGCCCCACGTGAACGATGCCAGGACCGCGATGGCCGGTGTGGCCTCCACGGCTTTTGTCAGCGTAGTGAAAAGTCGTTCCATTTATTGTGTTACCCCCATTTCCGCCAGCTTCTTCTCGATTTCCACCTGTGGCCAGAATCCCACGTGGCGGAACACCTCTTTGCCCTGTTTATCGTAGAAGAACTGCATGGGGATACTTTGAATGCCAAACCTCGCGGCCAGAATCTGCTCCTGGCCGACATGGATGAACAGCACGTTCAACTTGCCGGCATACTTTTCCCTCAAGGTATCCAGGATCGGGGCAAGCATGTCACAGGGGCGACAGCCGGTCGAACCGAAATCGACCAGCGAAGGTTTGCCGCTGGACTTGGCTTTGTCCACAGGGTTGTCCCCGGCCAGCACGGATTGTTCCTTCGTCCAAGCCGCAGAGACCTCAATGGGCATGCGCTGGCTCAGTGTGCGGACGTGCTCACCGATCAGGTCCTGTTGCTTCTGTTGGAGCACGAGTTGCTTCAGTTGGTCCTTCACCTGGTCCAGGGTCGCTCCGCCGCAGGCGTCCTTGTTCTCTTCGTAGAACCTGGCCACTTCCGCATCGCTGACCTCCACGTTGGCGACCAGCCCCTTGAGGTACTTCTGGATCAACGCACGCTCGTCAGACGGGGGCGCATCCTTCTGCTCCGGAGTCTTCGCCTTCGCCAGTATGACCAGGAGTTGACGTGTCGCAAGGTTCTCCAGCACGAAGAAGGCGTTTTTCTTGAGCTGGGCCTGCATCTCCTTCGGTGCCTTCGCGATCTCGTCGCCGACATCCTTGTCACTGATGGTAAGATCCTCTGTTTTCAGGATTACGCCGGAGGGCAGATCGGACAGCCGTGCGTAGGTCAAGCTGTTCGAGGCCAAACCGGGATAAACGTCACGCACCAGCGACGGTTTCTTCTGGACATCAGCGTTTGCCGCCGGCGATTCACTCGCGCAGACAGGGAGAGTGAATAGTCCGAACAGCACAACGACGGCGGAAAGAATGCTTTTTGTCATCATGGTAGTACTCTCCACATGCGAATCCATAGATGGTCATTTCGGTGCACATTCGCCGATTTTGCAGGCTTTCTGGATTTGCTCGGGTGAGAGCTTCATTTTGTCTGCCAGTGCCTGGCTGACGCTGATGAGCCGGCCTGTCTCATAGGGGTTCTGCTCGACCCATTTCTTGAGGTTGTCCGCATTGACGAAGAAACCCTGGTGAAAGCACCCAGCGGATGCCCAAGTGCCATCGGGCTTCTTGCGCTGGCCGAACCATGCGACCGCTGTCGCCGGTTCCAGCGAGGCAACTTTGCCATCGAGAGTCTTGACGACAATCGCTTGCTTGGTCAGGCGGTCTTTCTCACGCACCTCAATGTTCCTACCGGTTCGGGCCGCCACGCCCAAGGCGCAGTGGGAGCAGCAACCCCAGGTATGTACCCCGCCTTCCACGATGACTTCGGAGGCATCCTGCGGATAACACGCGCGGTCGCAAAAACCGCAGCGATGGGACAATTCCTTCTGCTGGAGTGCCGCAAGGGCGAGAACACTTCCGCCATTGGCGGCTCGTTCTGCAACGGCGGCATCCCGGCCGACGAAGGCTTTGATCCAGGGTTTGCCTGTCGTCTCATCCTCATCATACAGAAATGCGGCTTCGGAAAGCGGGACGGATTTACCCGCAGTCCAGTCAGTGACAGTGACTTTCTTCGCGAAACCGGTCTTGTCCTCGGTCAGACACGAGTGCAGGATGAAATAGCAGTGGGGACCGCACAACCGGACCGGTCCTTTGTCCGTCTGAACGGTCACGAGGGTCTTGGGATTGATGTCACCGTCACACATATAGCAGACGCTCTCCTTCGGGCGCTCGTCGGGCTTGGCCGGCGCGAGTCGCTCGAAGGCCGGCGCGGCCGAGCTGGGTCCCGACAGGTCCACGCCGAACTCCTTCCACTTGGCCAGGATGTCCTCCTTGGAGAAGAAGCCTTCATGGCGGAACCGCTCCTTACCCGTGGCATCGTAAAAAATCTGCGTCGGAATTACCCGGATACCGTATTGCTTGCTGACGTTGGGATTCTTCCACACGTCCAGAAAGACCACTTCCAGCCTGCCTTTGTATTGCTCCTTCAGTTCCTCAAGGATCGGGGCCATCATCTTGCACGGAATGCATTTATCCGCCCCCAGGTCCACTAAGCGAGGCAGGCCCGATGCCGCTGGTGTGGCAGCAATGGCCGGCGTTGACAAGCTCTGGACGGAATTTCCTTCCTTGCCTTGCTGCCTGAGAAGCATAAGCGCTGCCACGGCTACGATCAGACCTGCGACCACCACGATCTTCAACGTCTTATTCATAACGTCTCCTTTCGATTTCAGCACCGAAGGAACCCAAATGAAGATGCACCATGAGCCTGCCGCCAAAGCCAGCAGAATAACGAAGTTCGTCTTACCGCCGCTGCAAAACTGTGCCAGCATCATTGCCTCATCTGCCCCGCGCCGGGCTCAGGAATGCGTTGACCTCATCGACCAAGTATTTCGAGAAAGCATCCGGGCGATCCAAAAGTCTCCACAGTTCATCCAGCTCCTTTGACTCCTTGCACACGCCGTTTTCCATTCGGGCCAGCACAAGCTCTCTTCCCCACACATTGAACTGTTGGCGGAGAACCTTGCCCGCCGGCTCGTCGGTATTCACGGACATCCAAACCACCTGCCCATCCTGTATCTGCCGGGCGAAGTGCTCCTCGATCGCGCGGGCGGCTGTCATCTCCATCGACTCACACGAAAAACAGCGAAAAGTCTGATGGAAGTAGTAAGCGAACACCACGGTACTCCCGGTCGCGGATTGGGCCTGAGCACGAGCGGCTGGCGGATCGCCCGCCGATGAGGCGGGGTCCTTGGGATTGGAGGGGTTTGCGGCCCGACAGCCCAGGCATGACAAGCACGCTGCCATTATGAGAAAGCATCGAATGGTCATCTGCGATCCTTTCTATGAGTCGATCATCTCCGCCGCCCGTGCCGCCACTTTATTGATACTCTCCTCCGTCACCGGACTCTTGCATTTCTCCAGCCCCAGGTCCGCCAGTTGCAGATGCTTGAAGGCTGTGAAGCCCGCCTGCTCCAGGCTGGATTTCACGCAGTTCAGCGGGCAGCCGTCGATGGCAAGAACACCATCGGCCGCCTCCGTGGTTTTGAGAATGCCGCTGATCCGTCCGCCCAGTCCGGCTGCACAAAACATACGGCCTGCTCCGTCGCGGGTCAACTGTCTTGCGGCCCTATCGGCAATTTCCCCTACATCCGCCGCACCACTGCACGCAAAGACCAATTTCGGCCCGCCGCCGCACCCACAGGATTGCTGGTTGCTCATCTGTCATCCTTTCTGCATTTGCCGCTCTTGCTCACGCCAGCATTTTCTTAATCTCATCCGGCGCGGGCACCTTGCCAACGACCTTTACCTGGCCGTCAATCGCCAGCGCCGGGGTCATCATTACGCCAAATTTCATAATCTCGTTGATATCGGTAACCTTCTCGATGGCATACTCGATGCCCAGTGCCTTGGCGGCTGCTTCCGTGTTCTCCGCCAGCTTCTTGCACTTGGGGCATCCGGTGCCCAGAATTTGTAGTCTCTTCACGGCTTTACTCCTTGTTTCTGCATAGTCGCCTTATTATCAGCGTCTGTACCGTCCATCACGCCCAATCCGCGGCATATCTCCAGCAGCGCCGGCCGCAAATGGGCAAAATCCCCTCCAAAGACCGGCTGGCACTGCGAAAGCTGCCCGCCGCCGGACCAGAGCTTCACGGCGAAGGCCAGGCACGTCCGTTCCCCGCAGGCCCGGCAGTTCGTCCGGGGCAGCCGCTTGAATATCTCCAGCGCCGGAGGCTTCTCTCGCATCTCATATGACGGCGTGATCTCAGCTCGACGAGCCCACGTGTCGTTGACCCGACAACGGATTGCCTCCAACGTCCGCCAGGCATCCACGATCTCATCGGCCTTCGCCACGGCGATCCGGCGCGGATACAACGAGATCATCCGGTAGCCGTCCATGAACGTGAAGGTCGGACCATTGCGGTTGAAGCACGCCTCACGCATCTGCGTGTTCAGATACGGAAAGACCTCGGTGAGGTCGCCCGAAATGTGGGCGATCAGCCGTATCCGGGAGGGATCGGCCACGCATGGAGCAAGGACCATGACCGCCGTTTCCCCGAAGCGCTCATCGGAGAAGCCCGCAGGCTCTTGCTCCGGGACACGGATCGTCGCCGGGCGATACGTCACCCATCCGCCGCACGTAAACGCGTCCGCGAAGCGCGCGTGCAAAGCCCTGTGGGTGTCTTCATCCAGAACGAGCGAAGGAACACCCACCCGCCCAAAGCCCGGCTCCGGCGCGACGAGCCGGTAAGACAGGGACAGACGCTCCAGCGCGGCCCTGGCCTTCTCGAACTGGGCACGATTCGGAAATGTCCCTATGAGAGATTCGATCACAGCGCTACTCGTTGTCAGAAGAACACACCAAAGATCATGCCGGTGATCGTGGCCATCACGACGACCAGCGAAACGAAGACGACGGTCTTTTGGGTTCCCATGATGCTGCGGATGACCAACATGCTGGGCAGCGACAAGGCCGGGCCGGCCAGCAACAGCGCCAGGGCCGGACCTTTGCCCATCCCCGAACCGATCAGGCCCTGGAGGATCGGGACCTCGGTCAACGTGGCGAAGTACATAAACGCCCCGAAGACCGACGAGAAGAAGTTGGTCCAGAGCGGCCAGATGACACGGACAAAGCTCTCGAATCCGCCGCCGCCCCAGCCGGTGACTGCGAACAGCGTATTCGGGCTGTCACCGACGAGCATCTGGACGTACTTGCTGGGAATCAGCCCCTCATGATCCACTCGGCCGAGCAGAAAGCCCGCTATCAAAACGCCGAAAAACAGCAGCGGCACAATCTGTTTGGCGAACGTCCAGGTGGACGCGAACCACTCCCCGGCCTCTCCTTCGTGGGTGCTCGTGACCGCCGACAGTCCGACGACGGCCGCTGCAAAGGGAATCATGATCATCGTGCCTTGCATGGGGAGAACCAGGGCAAGAATCACCGCCGGCATCGCGGCCAAGACCACCTTCCACCATCGGATGCCAAACCAGAAGACCAGGATCAGCGCGAAGGCGACGGCAAAACCGGCCGTCACCAGCCATTTGTTCTGCCAAATGGTCGTCCACGTGCCAGGTGTCGGCACCTTGGATTTGATTGCGGCGGCAGACACGGACATCTGCTCGCCCTCGCTGCTGATGACTTTCAGGGAATACGAAGCCCCTTCGGCCGCAGGGTTCTCCGGGGCCTTGACGACCGCTGCGTTGAACTGCCGGCCATCATTGAGCGTGAAGGCAAACTCATTCGGCGCGCCCCAGTTGGCAAAGACGAGGATGCCGATCATGACGGCGAAGAACAAGGCATTTTGCCACAGGGGTCGGCGGACCTCCGGCTCCGGCATGGTCAGTTGCTCGTCCGCCTTGGCCAATTCCCCTTTGCGGTAGATCAGGTGCATAATCAGGCCAATGACGACGGAGAAGCTGATGGCGCCGACCGCTCGGGCGATGCCCAGTTCCAATCCGAGAATACGGGCCGTGAGGATGATCGCCAGGACGTTGATGGCCGGGCCGGAGTAGAGAAAGGCTGTCGCCGGCCCCAATCCCGCTCCCATGCGCCAGATGCCGGCAAACAGCGGCAACACCGTGCAGGAACAGACCGCCAGAATTGAGCCGGAAACACTGGCCACGCCGTAGGCCAGCACTTTATTGGCCTTGGCTCCCAAATACTTCATGACCGAAGCCTGGCTGACAAACACGCCGATGGCCCCGGCGATGAAGAAGGCCGGCACCAGGCACAGCAGCACATGCTCGCGGGCGTACCACTTCATCAGATAGAGGGATTCCGTGATCGCGTTGTCGAATCGTCTCCACCCTACGGGTAGCCAGAAGAACGCGAGAAACACGACGGCGATCACGGCGAGCTTTTTCCACTCGCGTTTCCAATCCATTGCGATTTTCCTATCTCAGGGAGGCCAGGAGTTTCCCATTCTCCTCGGCTTGGTGTTTCAGGACCCGAACGACACAAGAAAGAAAGTCCGCCACACAGGGCGTCCTGAGACTGTAGAACACCTTCAACCCGTCTTTCCTGCAGCTCAGCACACCGGCGTGGACCATGACTCCCAGGTGGCGCGAGACATTCGACCGCTCGGAACCGATGTGCTCGGCAATGTCACAGACGCACTTCTCGCCGTCCCGCAGGAAATCGATGACCGCGATCCGCAACGGGTGCCCCACCGCCTTGGCGATCTCCGCCTGTCTTTCGAACAAGAGCGTTTTTGTGCTATCTGTCATAATGAAACCTTACTATGTGATAATATACTCACATAGTAACGGATAGTTCGCAACCGAGTCAAGACTTTTCTTTCGTTATTCTTCTATATTCTCAAAAGAACGCGCCAAAGACCAGACCTGAAGTCGTCGCCATGACGATGACCAGAGACACGTAGACGATGGTCTTCTGCGTGCCCATGATGGAGCGAATCACCAGCATACTGGGCAGCGACAAGGCCGGGCCGGCCAGAAGCAGGGCCAGGGCCGGACCTTTGCCCATGCCGGCGCCCATCAGACCCTGCACGATCGGCACTTCCGTCAGTGTGGCGAAGTACATGAACGCCCCGGCGACGGCGGCAAAGAGATTCGCCCAGATGGAATTGCCGCCCAGAGTCGCATTGACCCAATCAGCCGGAATGACGCCTTCGTGGTCCGGTCCGGGCCGGCCCAGCAGAAAGCCGGAGACGAGGACTCCGAAGAGCAGCAACGGCAAAATCTGCTTGGCGAACCCCCAGGTCGCTTCGACCCACTCGCGCAGCTCGTCCCGGCTGAACCACGAGCGGGCCATCAGGAGAAACGCGGCCAGCAGGGCGCCAACGAGGGCCCAGCGCGACCGATAGACCAGCTCGTAGAGATTGTTCTTGTGTACCTTCTCCACGTTCTGCAGGAGCGAGGCCGGAAGCATCCGCGTTTTTCCGTGCGGGTTCACGATGGTCACGACCTGGTCGGTCCTGTTCACGAGGGTTCCTTCGATCGCATATGTGGACAGGCCGTTGGGACAGCACAGGAAGATGGCGCGCACATCGCCGCTGCGGGCCCAGTTGGCGAAGACCAGGATACCGACCATGGAGGCGAAGTAGGATGCGTTTTTCCACAAAGGCCTGCTCACCTCGGGCTCGGGCATGGCGGCCGAGGCGGTTGCTCTGGTGGCCTCTTCCTTGCGGTAGATCAGATGCATCAGCACCCCGATGACGATGCCGAAGGAGACGGCCCCGACCGCGCGGGCGATACCCAGTTGCAGGCCGAGAATCCGCGCGGTCATGATAATCGCCAGGATATTGATGGCCGGACCCGAATAGAGGAAGGCGGTCGCGGGACCCAGGCCGGCACCCATCTTGTAGATGCCCGCGAACAGCGGCAGCACCGTGCAGGAGCATACGGCCAGAACGCTTCCCGAGACGGACGCCACGCCATAAGCGAGCACCTTGTTGGCCCTGGCGCCGAGGTATTTCATCACGGAAGCCTGGCTGACAAAGACCGCGATGGCCCCCGCGATGAAGAAGGCGGGGACCAGACACAGCAGGACGTGCTCCCGCGCGTACCACTTCACCAACTGGAGCGACTCCGTCACGGCCCCGTCAAAGCGCGGCGCTCCCGCCGGCAGATAGAAACAGGCGAGGAACAGCACGCCAATCAGAAGGAGCTTCTTCCCTTCACTCTTGAAATCCATGCGCAGACTCCGTCACAGTGAGGCCAGCAGCTTTTCGTTTTCCTTCGCCTGCTGCCGGAGGACCCGCACGACGCACGAAAGGAACTCCGCCACACACGGTGTCCGGAGCGTGTAGAAGACCTTGAGTCCGTCCTTGCGGCAGCTCAGCACGCCGGCATGGACCATCAGGGCCAGGTGCCGCGAGACATTCGACCGCTCCGAGCCGATGTGCTCCGCAATCTCGCAGACGCACTTCTCGCCGTCCTTGAGGAAATCAAGCACCGCCATTCGCAGCGGATGTGCCACCGCCTTGGCAATCTCCGCCTGCCGTTCCAACAAACGAACCTTCGTACGATCAATCATCATCGAACTCCAACTGTATGATAATATATTCACATAGTAACACAGTGCTGACGACAAAGTCAAGAGACCTTCCGGCGGCAATCAGCAGAGGCCGTTCCGAAGTCCGGCAGGACGCAGAACGCTTATACGATGGATTCTGGTGTTGGCTACCCTACGATCTGCTTGACCCAGGCCAAAACGGTTTCGGCCAGATATACGGCGCGCTGGTAGTCGGATTCTGTTACAGGCTTGACATCCCCGGGAACCGACACATGACGGCATAATCGGTCAACACGGCGGCCTCCTCCACGTCCTGGGGGATCATCATGTGCTCGGAGAGCGAATCGAGTAACAAACCGATGCTGTGCGTTCTCGGGACGGGAATGCCGCGCGTGATGAGCGCTGCCTTCAGCGCCTTTTCCGCACATTGCTGGGCGTGGTAACAGAGGCTTTCCAGCATGACATTCGGCACGCCCGACATTTTGGCAAGCTCCAAGCCACTGGCCGCATATCGCAGCCAATCCTGTACACTGCCGGGCTCCGGACGTTCAGGCGGCATAGAGTTCCTTCCCTTCCTGAAGGATCGTCCGATAAATCAGGCCGGGATTGTCTTTGTGACGATCCAGGTCGCGTTCGGTGACCACCAGTACATCGACCGCCACAGGCAGCCCCCTGAGCCCGCGATAAAGCATGTGTGCCGTCTGACGCCTGTGTGTCCCTTCCGGCACGACGACAAGGAGATCCACATCGCTCTCGCGGCCCTGTTCGTTTCTCGCCCTCGAGCCGAACAGAATGATTCGCAACGGATGGACCTGCCCCACAATCCGTTCCACGACTTGTCGGATAGACGACTCGATGGTCGTGCCTCCGGGCCGGTCGCTGCCGCATGGGTGAGGGTTGTGCTCGTTTGTCATAGAGGCTCCGTTCATCCTCGATGATGATTCCATCGTCTCTTCAAGTGATCAGTATACCCGGGGGAACTTGCTCTGACAAGTACCCAGTCCACGGCCTGACACCTTGAGGCCGGCGGCGGAGTTGGTGGTTGATGTTTGGACGCGGGCGTGGTAAGAAGTAGCGATTCTGGTATGAGTGATGCAAAGAAAAAGAAACGGGTGTTTATCAGCGTGAACGATCCCAGTGCGGATGCGCACTGTGCGGGGTTGATGGCTGCGCTGAAGCGGACCGGCGCGCCGCTGGATTTCGTGGGGATCGGGGGGCCGAAGATGGCGGCGGCCGGATGCGAGCTGCTCGAAAACACCGTCGGCAAGGCGGTGATGACCTATACCGCCGTGGCTCATATCGGGCACTACTACAAGCTCCTCCAGCGCATACGCAACTACCTGCAGAACGACCCGGTCGATCTGGTCATCGTGTGCGATTCGCCGTCCTTCAATTTTCATGTCGCCAAGGCCGCGAAGCGGGCGGGCGTCAAAACGCTGTTCTATGTCGCCCCGCAGCTTTGGGCCTGGGCCGGATGGCGGATTCGCAAGCTGCGCCGGTGCTGCGACAAGCTGTGCTGCCTCCTGCCTTTCGAGGAGCAGTGGTTTCGGCAAAGGGGCGTCGATGCCACGTTCGTCGGGAACCCGCTGCTGGACGGCCTGCCGAGCGACTTAGCCAACTCACGCAAGGACTATGCGCGTTTCGAGCCCAGCCGCGTGAAGATCGCCTTGATGCCGGGCTCGCGGCTGGCGGAAATCGGGGCCCTGTGGCGGCCCATGCAGGAAATCGCCACGGCCCTGCAACGGAAATATCCGGGCGCGAGCATTGTGGCCGTAGCGGCCAGCGAGCAGCGACGGCAACTGCTGGAGCAGACCCAGATACCAGGTTTTGCCTGCGCGTACTCCGTGGACACCGTCCGCGAGACGGCGCACGCGGCAGATTTTTCGATTGTGACGAGCGGCAGTGCCACGCTGGAGGTGGCGTCGTCCGGCTGCCCGATGGTGGTCATGTATCAGACCAATCGGATTCTGTGGCACCTGGTCGGATGGTGGCTGGTGCATCCGAAATTCTTCACGCTGGTGAATCTCCTGGCCGACCGCGAGCTGGTGCCGGAGTTCATGCCGTACTTCACGTCTATCGAGCCGATCATCCAGAGGATCGACGCCCGCCTGCAGGACCCAAATTCGCTTACGCGAATCAGCAACGAACTGATCAACGTTGTCGAGCCGCTGACGCAGAAGAAGGCCGGTGAAGAGGTGGCCCGGGTTGTGGTCGGGATGCTGACATGAGCGTGGGACCCGCACAGGAATCGGGGTGCCCCTCACTGAGCATCGCGACGAAGACCGGCCGAATCGATGCTGTCGCGACGGCGGCCTGCCTCGGGGCCCTTCTTTTCTGGTCGTTGGGACCGATCTTTATCAAGTACCTCAGCGGCTACACCGACTCCTGGACCCAGAACGCCCTGCGCTACTCGGTGGCCTGCCTCTTCTGGCTGCCGTTCCTCGTCTACATCATGGCCAAAGGCAACTTCGCAAGAAGGACGTGGCGGCGCGCTATCCTGCCCTCGTTTGCCAACCTTGCCATGCAGAGCCTATGGGCGGCGGGGTTCTATTATCTTGACCCGGCCTTCATGACCCTGCTGACCAAGACCTCCGTTTTCTGGATCGCCGGCTTCTCGCTGATGTTCTTCCCGGAGGAGCGGCCCCTGGCCCACAGCAGGCGCTTCTGGCTGGGCCTGCTGCTGTCCGTCCTCGGTATGCTCGGGGTCCTGTACTTCAAAGAGGATTTCACCGCGCGAGGGACACTCATCGGGATCGTGATCGCTCTGGCGGAGGCGTTCATGTGGGGCGTGTATACGATCGCGGTGAAGATTGCCTTCCGGGACACGGATTCCCGAAGCAGCTTCTCCGTGATGAGCATATACGCGGCCATCGGCATGTGGATTTGTGCGTTCCTTCTCGGCGAGCCGCAGCGGGCTTTGGCCCTGGATATCCGCACCTGGGCGGCTGTCGTGTTTTCCGCCGTTGCCTCCATCGCTTTGGCCCACGTCCTCTACTATGCGGCCATCCGGCGCATCGGGGCGACCATCCCCATGCTGGTGATCCTCGCGCAGCCGTTCGTCGTTTTCAGCCTGTCGAGTGCCATTTATCACGAGCGCCTCAGCGGTCTCCAGTTGCTTTTTGGGGCCGCCTTGCTCCTTGGCTCGGCCCTGTCGGTCTGGGCACAGCAGCACCTGCGGACCCGGCCGCGCGGTCCTGTCGCGCAGCCGGAATCCCCGTAATCTCCGAGACTTACGAGAACCACCGGGGCATACGCATGCGCATCGCCAATGGGTATTCTTCAAGAAGTTTCCGGTAGGCCTTGTCCAATATCATAGGAAAACGGTGGACAATGGAGAAAAATACTGCCGCAACTCTTGACAGAGGACCTCTGCTGGTGATAAAATCCATCTTATAAGGTCTGCTGGTTTTCGCTCTCATAGCGAATATAGACGACGCATTATAAACATTTCTTGATGGTGCAAGGGGGAAGGGGACAGGGTCGCGGGATCGCTCTCCCGAGCAATAGCTCCGCGCGCCGGTACCTTTCCTCCTGCGGCGCCTTGCCTGAAGCGGGAGCAGGAATGAAACCGGAGAGAGGCCGCGACATCTCCGGAACGGAGGCGCATCCTGTCACCCCACGTCTGATCCGGCGGCCCAACAGGGTCCGTCCCTGGCATCCCCACCAGCAGAACTGAAGTTGCCTGGCCGCAGGCAGTCTTGGCTCCCGTTGTGCCAATTGTCACCTCTCAGTGTGTGACTGACTTTTGTGGAGAGGCCTCGTTCTTGGGCTCTTCACACCAGCCTGGGCAAGGATTCGGATGCGTTTTTCGCTTTGGAGGCTACCAGCAGGATCCCCAAGACCCCCTTGCGGCGGGGTCCACTCTGGCGAATCCATGCCATGCATTCATCCATCTGCTGGTAGCCTGTTATGCGTTAAACGCCATCTCTTCGTATCACCACAAAACGTAGTCGCACACACCTCTCACCTGTGACTGGTTCCGCCTTGCCTCAGGGGCAGACAGCGGCTATGATGGCTCCTAAATCGAGATGCGACACCTTTGGAGACCGACAAGAAGTGGGGTAGATAGCATCTGTCCCTAAGTAGCCTCCGCGTGTTGATATGCCGTCTGAACTGTGTGAAGTGAAGAGGGAACATTGTGAGCGATACAACGGAGAGTCGGACGATTGTACTCTTCCTTGGGGCTGGATTCTCAAAAGATGCTGGATTGCCAGTCATGTCCGAGTTCGGCGACGCCTCCCAGGAGTACTTCGAGCGCCTTCAGAAGAAGGCATATGCGCCTCCAGGAAGTCCGCTCCACCGATACGCTGCACGGATGCTGGTGGACGCTGCCAAAGTATTCTACGCGTTTCGGGCGTTCTGCAAGAAATCAGGCACGTTGTCGTGTGAAGATGCCAACAACCTTGAGACGACCTTCTCCATCGCAGAGGCCATGCGAGAGGCCGATATTCCGAATGTGGAGATTGACGGCCGATCCTATGCAATGAATCAGGTATACCGTGACATGCAGATCTGGACATGGAAGATGTACCAATGGTACCCCCTCAGAAGTAGACGAAAGCCTGACGCCTATCCTCAAGCGTATGACTTATTCTTCAAGGTCTTGAAGGATACGGGGGTTCAGAACAGACTCGTGGTCATTACGACCAACTATGACCTCGTCTACGAGTTTGAGGCCTACAGAGCCAACATACCTTGCGTCTATCCATTGGAGCATGTTCAGGAGTCTGAAGCTGGTAACGATGGTCGATCACGGTTTTGCTTTGTTGACGCCGACGAAATGCACAGAGTACCGATATGTAAGCTTCATGGAAGCGTCAACTACTTCTATGATGATGCGTGCGGCCCGAGATGTGATCCGTTCGTCTTCACCGATCTTGCTGGCAAGACGCCGATTGGCAAGTCACGCCTGACGGAACGCGTTCCCGCTATACTTGCCGATGAAGCCATATGGAATATCCGTGAGAAGCTTGGAGGAAGTCTGACACCAGAAATCATCCCTCCCACGTATGCAAAGCTGACTGGGCGGCCTTGGCTAAGGGCTGTCTGGAACAGAGCCTTCCGCGCACTGGCAAATGCCGAGAAGATCGTGTTCATCGGGTATAGCATGCCAGACAGCGACGGCTTCATGCGTGCATTGATTCATGGTGCCATGGCAGCACGTGGATCGGGATCACCCGCTCAGATCGACGTTGTCGATCCTTCCGAAGCCACGAGAAGGCGATACGAGAGACTCTTTCGTCGTGGGATTCGATCCTGGCCCAAGAGACTGGGGAATATCACGGAGGGTGAGCTGTATCGAATTCTTGGTACGTGAAACGCAAGAAGAGGGCGAGGCTCGCACGGTAAGTGTTCCGCTCTTTGAGGACCGACAGTAGCCAATCAATAAGGTGCGACGCTTTGTTCCCGCGTTTTGAGTCCCATACAAGGGTCACCAAAGGACTAAGAAAGGATCGTCTCCAATCATTAGGCTCCCCGGATGCGATGAGGCACGCTGGCGCGAGGGAGCTTTGGAGGGCTTCAGGGGACGAGCCTTGCTTTGGACTCTTGGAGAGGTCGAGGTGGGGGTGTTTCTCGCGAAAAAAATCCGGGGAAAAATGTATGAGGGGGTGTCGCGGCGTATCTATATTACGTAGAGATACGACATGACGGTTGATCGAACGCAAAACGAATGGGCGTTGGTGTGCACCGCCCGCCAGGGGGACAAAGAGGCCCTGCAGGTGCTGCTGCGGCGGAACTGGGCCTGGCTCAAGGGAGTGGTCTATAGTGTCCTGGCCGGCTCGTCGAGCGGCCTGCGGGCCGGGGTGCAGGACCTCGATGACGTCATGCAGGAGATCTGCCTGCGCGTCATTACGAGGATTCACACGCTCCGCGAGCCGCAGCGGTTCCGGGCGTGGCTGGCCATTCTGGCCCGGCGGGAGGCGATTCGCCACCGCCGGCAAAGGAGCAGGGCGGCAGACCTGTGCGGGCGTGGACCTGGTTCATCCGATGGTCAACATGCTTACGCAAGCGTAAGCACGGCACCCGGCCAAAGAGATGATTCTTTGCAGGACGGGTACGAGAATGATCCGGCGGTGGACATCGAGAGAAAGGAGCTGTGCGGGCGCGTGCTGGATGCGGTCGGGAAGCTGCCGGAGAAGTACCGCGAGGTGTTCGTGCTGGCCCAGTCGGGCGAGCTGACGTACGCCCAGATGGCCGAGGTGCTCGACCTTCCGATCACAACCATGCAAATCCGGCTGCTGCGGGCACGACGAATGATTCGGGACCAGATCGCCGGAACAGGCGAGCGTAAGGTGCGTGAAAATGAGCATTGCGGATGACAAGCTGGAGATATTGATGGGCAAGCTCCTCGATGGCGCGATTTCGCCCGCGGAGCAGCGCCTGCTGGAGAACGAGCTGGAGCGCAATCCTCAGGCGCGCGAGCTCCTCGAACAATTGAGAACCTTGCACGAGTGCAGCCGGGAAGCGGTCGCCCGCGCGGTCGTCAGGCAAGGAGCAGACCCCCAAGAGATTTTCAATCGGGCCTGGCAGCAGCAGAGGAAATCCTGGTGGCGCCGAACCGCCAGAGCAAATGGCCATCTGCGCGGGGGCTCCCGAACGCGGCATATCGTGCTTAGAGAGGGCCGTTTTGCGGTCGGGCTGGCGGCGGGATTCCTTCTGGGCTTCGTCCTGCACTTCGTGCTGGTGGGGCACTCGAAGCCGCTGGCCGACGGGATGATGCGGCCGCCGGTGGCCAGGAATCTGTCGGTCGGGACCCGACCCGCGACGGAGCCGGAGGCTACGGGGCAGGTGATGCGGAACGTTGACTGGTACGGCTTCACCGACCGGACCGGCAACCAGTGGCTGGTCGAGGGGGTGCGCGAAGGAATGGTCAGGCCGGCGGCTTACTACGGTGACCTGTAACGACGACAAGTATCCATGAAAGGAGATAATAATGAAAGAGAGAATCGTTCTGTTGAGTTGCCTGGCCCTGCTCGTCTTCGGCTCGACGTCCCATGCCGAGGGTGAGCGGCCTTACATCGGCGTGCGTTTGGACCCGGCGCCGCTGCCGGAGCTGCTCACGAAGCATCTCGGTCTGGAGCCCGGGCAGGGTCTGCGGATCAGCAACATCAATGTTGGCAGTCCGGCCGACAAGATGGGACTGGAGCGGGATGACATCATCATCGCCTTCCAGGGCCAGAAGGTCACCGGTTTGGAGCAGTTCGTGGAGGCCGTGGGCAAGGCGGGCGTCGGGACGGAGGTCTCGCTCGAAGCGATTCATCTGGGCCAGCGAAAGCTCCTGCAGATCAAGCTCGAGCCGCTTCGGGAAGCGGAGAACGTGGAATGGAAGTATCCGCCCGAGCCGGAGGTCGTCACATCCTGGCGGCCGGGCAAGTTCTTCAAGGTCGGGCCGGATGGACGCGACTGGATGGAGATCCCATTCGACAAAGGCCCCCCGTTTGACCTCAAGGGGGACAAGTTCTTCAACAAGTTCTTCCAGGAGCTCTACACCTATCACCATACGACGGATGGCGAAGACTATACCATCACCATAGAGGGCAACCCCGAGAACCCGGAGTCCAAAATCACGGTACGAGCCGGGGAGACGGAATACAGCACGACCCGAGACAACCTGGATGCCCTGCCGGAGAAATATCGCGGTCCGGCCAAAGAGGCCCTCGACAACGCTCGAAAGAGTTCGAAGAAAGATATTCTTATCGGGGGCAAATTCCGTCTGCCGCAGCCGCCGAGCCCCGAGGCTTTCCGGAAGTACTTAGACGCTCTGCCGCGGCCGGACATGGAACGCTGGTCCGAACAGAAGGACCAGGCCCTCCAGATGCTGCAGGAGCAAATGGAGCGCCTGCAGCAGCGCATGCAGGAAATGGAAAAAAGCCAGCGGGAGATGGTCGATAGGTTGCTCAGAGAGATAAAGAAAGACAAATCCGAGGAGTCGGAGAAACCCGCCTCCGCCAAGCCCGGAGACAAGCAGGCGATCTGAGGACCTCGGTTTTTCCCAATCGCGCCATCCACGGGACCGACTCTTGAGCAGGGCCGGTCCCGTTTCTTTTGGTTGTATCCTGTTGCAGCTCCATGAGCTACATCATGTCTCGCGCGCCCGACCCCGATGACAGACCCGGGTGCCGGCTCAGGTCTGATAATTCGCGTATTTTTGTCGCCCCCGATTGACTTTCTCCCGCGTCAGGAGTAAGATGCACAAATAAGGAGAAACACCGGCATTCCTGATACGGCCCGTGGCAAACGTGATCCGTCATGTGGGTGAGGCGCATCGGGAGTGCGGGCTTGGTCGGGCCGATGATTCGCACCGGAGTGTCGAGGATGGCCCGAAGGAGGAGCTGAACTATGTCTCAAAGAGGGGACAGGCAATCGGGGAATGGGGCGATTGCCCGCAGGCTCATCGAGCTGTGAGGAGGGACAAGGATGCGAACCATTGCGATGGTCAATCAGAAGGGCGGCTGCGGCAAGACGACCAGTGCCATCAACACGGCGGCGGCCTTTGCCGAGCTCGGCAAGCGGGTACTCCTGATCGATTTCGACCCGCAATCCCACACTACCATCGGCCTGGGCTGCGATCCGAATGTCTTCGAGCGGACCATCTACGACATCCTCACGAAGCCGGACATGCCGTTATCCGATGTAATCGTCCACACCGATATCCGCGATCTTCACCTTGTGCCCTGCAACGTGCTGCTCGCCAGCGCCGAGCTGGAGCTGGCGGGAACGCCGGGCAAGGAGTTGCTCCTGGGACGGGCCCTTCAGTCCGTGCGGGAGGCCTACGAGCTCTGCGTGATTGACTGTCCGCCCTCGCTGGGGGTCCTGACGCTCAATGCCCTGGTCACCAGCACGGAGGTCGTTGTGCCCGTTCAGGTGCACTACTATGCCCTCGAAGGTCTCAGACGCCTGCTCGAAACCGTCCGCATCATCCGCCAGCGCTTTCATCCCTATTCCGTCGAGAGCATCAGTCTGCTGCTGACCTTCGTGGAGGAGCGGACGACCTTCAGCCGGCAGATCCAGCAGCAGATGCGGGAGATTTTCGGCGAGCTGGTCTTCGATACGGTCATCCACCGCAACGTCCGCCTGGCCGAGGCGCCCAGCTCGGGCGAGCCGGTTCTGCGATACGCGCCGCAGAGCAAAGGAGCGACCGACTACCGGGCCCTGGCGGCGGAGATGCTTCGCATGAGCCCGCGAGCCGAAGAGCCGGCGGTGGAGCGGATGCGGCGGGGGATCCAGAAGCATTTGGCCGCGATCTTCGACGGCGTCTGGATTCCGAAACGCCAGCACGCCGCCCCCACAACCCATCCGGCCCTGGCCTGCTCCATCGAGTCCACGTGAAGCGTGTATCGGCTCAACCTCACCGCCAGAGCCGTACCGTTTACGCCTGGGTTTTTCGTAGCCTGCCCTCGACCTGGAGCGCCGTGGCGGGTCGGAGTTTGTCATTTCGAGCGGAGCGACGCGCAGTCGAGAAATCTGGCCTCGAATACGGCGTGTTGCCCGTGCGCGGCCAGATTCCTCCGCGCGGCCTTCGGCCTTGGTCGGAATGACAACGCAAGGCCCAGCATCTATGAAGTCTTCAGAAGTAATCCGCATAGGACGCAGGCGGAAAAATTCACTGCCCGTGCTCTAATTTCTCAGAACAAGGCTCCGCCGATAGGAGTATGTACTGACTGCGTGTGCCTACGAGGGAAACGACGTAGGAGACGCGGTCTTTGACAATGAGTTGGGCATAAAGTGCCGGGGTGTTGACTCAAATCCAGTACTCACACCTCTTCTTACTCTCACTCACAGGTCTCTTTTGAGTGGACATGCCCGGCACGGCCCACTCCGGCACATAGATCGGCAGGCACCAGGTCATCAGACGCGCTGCGGGGAGAGCCTCGCCGAGGGATGACCTGGGCCAGCCGGCCCCTTCCAGCGGCTCCATTGCACGCACCTTGCTACTCCTTGCCCGCCATCTTCTTGAGTTGCTCCTCAATGACCGTCAGACGGGTCTGAATCTGGTGCAGGGTGAGCGTCCGCGACCGGATGTATAGCGAGACCGTGAAGATGACCGTAATCCAGAACCAGGCTATGGCGATGATGGTGGCAATCGACTCTAATAGCGGCCTGGCTTCCACGGCTCCCGGGAACAAGGGGCGGACGCCCGCACCGGCGAAGAAGCTCGCGAGGACGAGCACCCAGGCGACGATCACCAGTCTCTTCATCCGGGCGACTTGTCGTTCCTCTTTGGCCAGAACCTTATCGCGGAGATCGTTCCCCTTCTCCGTGCTCCCGCCGTTTTGCTTCAACAGTTCCTCTCGCAGATTTTTTCCCGTTGTCATGGTGATTCCTCCAACTCTCTCTTGAGAGCCAGTTTGGCATGAAAGATTCGTGAGCGGACGGTTCCCACGTGGCAGTCGAGCACGTCCGCGATCTGCTCGTACGACATATCTTCGAGGAACTTCAGCATCAGCACCTCCTTGTGAATCGGCTTGAGCCGGTCCAGGCACCGGTGCAACTTCGCCACGTCCTCGAAGAATTCGATTTTGTCTTCCGTGCCGTCCGGGGCCTCGATCTCCTCGTCCAGCTCGACGAACTGCTTCTTCTTGCGAAGCGCCTGGTAGACCTTGTTCCGGGCGATTCGATAGAGCCAGGTACTGAACGTGCCGGCGTTCCTCAGGGTGTGAATCTTGCCCAAGACGGTCAGCCACGTCTCCTGACAGAATTCCTCGGCCAGGTCCTGATTGCCGATCAGGCGGGTGACGAAGTACCGTAGCGGCCTTTGATATCGATCGATCAGCTCTGCGAACGCCTGCCGGTCCCGCACCTGGCATCGCAAAATCAGGATTTGGTCTATGAGTTCCTGCGTCGGTTTCATACGTCACCTTTCGTATAGACAGATGCACCGACCCGCAGAAAGTTCACCCGCCCGCAGGTTTTTGTTTGTGAGATGACGAACTCGCACCGACTGGGAGTCGCTCTTGATATGTATCATGCCTTTACAGTTGAGTCTTCCGTAGCCCGCCCGCGGCTGGAGCGCCGGTACGCGTCTATGGTTTGTCATGTCGAGCGGAGCGTAAGCGGAGTCGAGACATCTGGCCTCGAATATGGCGCGTCGTCCCTTCGCGGCCAGATTTCTCCGCGCGCCCTTCGGCCTTGGTCGAAATGACAAGAGAGACGACCCCGGGCCTATGAAATTCTCAGAAGTAATCCGCATCAAATCTTCATGAGTTCTGGTTCTGTCCAAGGTTATGCCCGATCCGGGACGGGCGAGAGGGTTGCGAGCAGCTTCTCCCAGCGGCTGATATGGCCGTCCTCGTCGGCCTGGTTCTTTTCGAGGACTTTTCGCGTGTCGTCATCCCACTCGACGACCTCCAGCAGCTCCGCGTAATGACGGACGGCCTTGCTCTCCACCCAAATGCCCGTCTTCAGGATGGCCCTCGTGCCCAGCAGCCGCGAGCCGAAGCCGAGGATAAGACCGACGATCCAATACACCGCCCGCACGGGGCTCGGGCGAAATCCGTACTCGTACAGCTTGATTTGGAAATCCTGATAGTGGCCCATCTCGTTGCACATGGCCGTGATGAGCTGGCGGTTCAAATCGCTGCGCTCTTTGGTGAGCTGGAATCGGTAGATGGTCTGAGCCATCAACTCCAGTGTATGCAGCGCTCGCAGTGCCTTCCTGATGGCCTGAAGCTGCGGCGGCGTGTCTTCCTCACCGCGCAGCTTGAACTGCTCCGTCCGCATCTCGGGCCGGATAATGGATGTGTCGTATTTTGGCTTCGCTGCGGCCTGCTGCTCTGCCATGGCGATTCTCCTTGACTCTATCGGCGACCACGATCCTCTCAGTCACCCGGGCGTTATCGTATACGCCGTCCCCACCCGCCGGTTCGGCGCGGCAACGGGCGATATTGTCCCGCCGCCGGTGCCTCCCGTCAAACGGCTATTGAACTCCCGGCTCTCCAGTCATCGGTTCTCGGTATGGCGTTCCCGGAATTCCCTTGTCGTCCGCAGTCCCGGAGTGGACGGCAGCATCTTGCTCTTGGTGCCGTCAGAGGAGAGAATCTACGTAAGCTGGTCAGCTCAACGGAAATCAACCAACCCAATGGAGAACCGTGGATGATGGCAGAGTCAACGAATGGAGAACAGACACAGATGCACATCGGGAGTCGAATCTGCCTGATCGCGGCGCTGACGCTGGCGAGCCTTCGCGTTTACGCCCAAAGCGACATTCCCATCGACTGGGTCGACGCGGACACGGGGCATCGTATTATCCGGCTGTCACGAGAGGACGGCAGCCAGAGCTCGTACTTCCATCAGAATGAGTTCACGCCGGATGGCAAGAAGCTGGTCTTCACCTCCCCGACGGGGCTGTACACGGTGGACTTGGAGAGCCACGCAATCGAACAGATCCGGGCGGGACGCACCGGCCTGCTCTGCGTCGGCCGCCGGACCGGCCTGGCCTATTACCTGTCCCGAGGCGACCAGGGAGCGGCGCTCCGGGCCGTTAACCCAACCACGAAGGAGGATAAGAAAATCATCGACATCCCTCGGGGCCTGTCGATTGCCAACATCAATTGCGATGAGACGCTGGCCGGCGGCACGTTCGACCTGAAGCGGCCGCAGGGATTCACCGGATTCGGCGCCGCACGCGGCCGGGGCGATGCGGCGGCTCCCGGCACGGCGGCCACATCAGAGGCTTCCCAACGAGCCGGACGCGATGGCCAGCGTGGCGGGCTGCGCGAAGAGCAGCGGCCGGGCTTCGGCACCCCCAACACTGACCGCGACATGCAGCTCGTCACGCTCGATCTCAAAACCGGCGCGGTCAATAAGTTCAACGAAAGCCGCGCCTGGCTGAACCACGTGCAATTCTCGCCGACCGACCCTCATCAGATGCTGTTCTGCCACGAGGGAACGTGGCAGCTCATGGACCGGACCTGGATCATCCGCACCGACGGCACCGGGCTGACCAACATCCACCCGCGAACGATGAACATGGAAATCAATGGCCACGAGTTCTTCAGCCCGGACGGCCGGAGCATCCTGTACGACCTGCAGACGCCGCGCAGCCGCGTCTTCTGGGTCGCTCGCTATGATATCGCGACCAAAGTGCGGACGTGGTACCACCTCAAGCAGAACGAGTGGTCGGTGCATTTCAACATCTCCCCCGACCAGCAGCTCTTCTGCGGCGATGGCGGCGGGCCGCACAGCGTGGCCGCACCCGAGAACGGCCAGTGGATTTACCTCTTCCGTCCGCACGTGATCCCGCCCGTGACCGGTGGGGCCAGCGACCCGGCGACCTTGATTCGCAGCGGCTATTTCAAAGCGGAGAACCTCGTCAACCTGGCCCGGCACGATTACGCGCTGGAGCCGAACTGCCAGTTCACCCCCGATGGCAAGTGGATCGTTTTCCGCTCCAACCTGTTCGGCCCGACGCACGTGTTCAAGGTCGAGGTGGCGAAGGCGAAGCAATAGGAAGGAACCAACACCAGCGACGAAACAGTGTCAAGAGAACGAAACGGGGGATACTGGATACCTAGTTTCCCTAGTTTCCAGACGCGACGCACCGCGTTTGGGGTTCCTTCCTGCTCACATACTGTGGCAACCTGCACACGTATGACCCCTCACCCACATCTGGTTACTTGACTTCGATCCTGCCTTTCATTCCCAGAGTGGCGTGAAATGGTTTGTCGCAGTAGAAGGGATAAACGCCTGCGGCCGGAAGAGGGATCTCCATGGTTATGGTTTGGTGGCCGGGAATATCTTCACTTTTTATGATCTTTCCCGAAGGATCTTTCACGGTAATGTTGTGCGCTTCTCCCGAGACATCCGTTATGTTGAGAACCAGGGTGTCTCCCTTCTGGGCGATGATCACGGCCGGATCGAAAGCAAAATTACTGGCCTTCATCTCCACGTTCACCTTCTGGCCCGGCGGCGCGGAGACATTGACCACTTGCTTCCGACCCGCGCACCCCGAAAGAAGCAGAAGTAGCGCAACCGCATAGCCCATCACATGTCTTGATCGTAGGTCCTGCATAAACGGTACCTCCTTTTCCCCATGATGAGGATCCCAGCGACGGTCACCGCTTTCTGGACTCTTGTACACTTTAATAGCGGCTGTCCCTGGTTCTCACGGGATTTCTCTATTGCCTCAATTGCCGCCCTCCATTATGGAAAAATGGTATTTTCCATAGCCTATCAGCCGGCGGGACCCTTTGGCCATACGGGTTTGACTGTATTTTGCGGTCGCAAACCCCTATTCCCATACGATGGGCGCTGTGGGGTCGGACCCAATGCCGTTAACTTAGCTCCATCCCCTATCCCCGGGTCGGACTAAGGCAGATAGTTGTTTTCAAAAGAGGTGAGAATTCGGCCATGTGCGGGAGTTTCGGCTGGCCGTGGCGGCCGCTGACCTGTTGGCGTGCAGGTCCTCAGGGCCGAGACGAGGGTGTCCAGGGGATTCAGGCCGCGTAGTTTGGGAAACCGGAACGGTCAAGAATAGTGGTTCCTGAAGCGGCATATCTTTGCCTCCGCCTGGCACGGTTTCACTGAGCGCGGGGTAGTGTTTGCGTTCCCGCCGGACCGCCCGGATGGGTACCAGTGACAGTCATCGATTTCTGGACTTGGTGCGTCATTAATAGGCGGCCGTCCCTGCTCTTGCCCCCGTCGACCGGCATCCGTCCCCCATCCGGGATGCAACCATTACGAATTCCCTTGCGTGGGGAAGGCAGAAAGTGTACAAAATAAGAGAGAACACTGGCTGGTTTTGACCCGATCATGACTGGCCGGGTCGAAGCCGCCCCATGGACAGCGTGCGTTGCCCAGTACTCTCGAAATGCCGTGAACGGTTGCCAACAGAGGAGCTTGGTTATGGGCAGGCAAAGACAAAAGAGTGGGTTTACCCGGGCTGAAGCAAAGGTTTCTCATCGCGGCCGGGGCAGGTTTCCCGAGGCGTTTACCTTAATTGAGCTTCTGGTGGTCATCGCCATCATCGCCATACTGATGGCCGTCCTGATGCCCGCCCTGAATCGGGCCCGGGAGCAGGGCCGACGCGCGGCTTGCCTGAGCCATCTGAAGTCGCTGACCCTCTGCTGGATTATGTATGCCGATGAGAACGATGACCGGCTTGTCAACGGCGAAGCCTATTGGGCTCCGACCGGCGCTGCGGATGCACCCGTGCCCACTTCGGGCCCTCATCAGGGCGAACGCTACTGGGTCGGTAACGATTGCGCCACGGGTTTCATGCAGGGCGAACAGCGGCCGCAGGATGTACAGATACAAGCCATCCGACTCGGAGCGCTATATCCCCTCGCCAAAACCGAGAAGGTGTACCGGTGCCCGACCGGGATTCGGGGCGAGATGCGCACGTACTCGACAGGTTACGGGATGAACGGGTGTTTCGATGCCGCGGGAACGTATAATGGTAACCTGGGAGTGAGAGTGGGCCGGACGGTGTTGATGATTAAGAAGAGAGCGGAGATCGCTGTCCCCGCTCCGTCCTATCGACTGGTTTTCCTGGACGAAGGCCGGGTGACTCCGGATAGCTATGCGATTCACTACGTGATTCCCAGTTGGTGGGACCCGCCGTTTGTCCGCCATGCGGACGGCACGAACGTCGCTTTCGCGGATGGCCACAGCGATTACTGGAAGTATCGAGGAGCCGAGACACTCCGGATCGCCAAGATGCTGAACCCGCCGCA
>Ga0315289_10002948_pt1 | contig 25899 bp, 21 predicted proteins | sample YL17G11_40_MG_FD_203452 | JGI IMG/M metagenome (GOLD analysis project Ga0315289, IMG submission 203452) | Sediment microbial communities from Yellowstone Lake, YNP, Wyoming, USA - YL17G11_40 | ecosystem: Environmental > Aquatic > Freshwater > Lake > Sediment | place: USA: Wyoming | collected...
TCGAGCCAAAGAGCCCAACTGGCGCTTTTGGGTTTCATCGAGCGCCAAGGCGGCGGCGCGGTCGAACATGCCCTATTAGAACACGCTCGAGTTCAATTGTCAATTATTATGTGGGACGGGACGCTAGCGCGGCCCGCGGGGCGAAGTTCTTCCGCGATGGATTCCGGTACAGCGGCCCGCCCACGGTCACCGCCGCGTCTCGCAGCGGGTCGGGCAGCGTGGCCACCTTCCCGTGGACCTCCCCCGGCACGGAGGTGAACTCGTAGCGCGCGCCCAGGGTCAGGCTCAGGCGCCGGTGGAGGCGAAACTCATCCTGGAAGAAGGCGGTGAAGATGTTCTGGCGCCACTCGCGGGTGCTGTCCGAGCCCGGCATCATCAGGTCGCCAAAGCGCGGGCGCGCCAGCAGCAGGTCCGTCACGGAGTTGAACGAGTAGCGTCCGTTCCGGCTGAGATCCAGCGTCTGCTGGAAGCCGATGCGATCGAAGCTGGCGCCCGCGGACAGGGTGTGGGAGCTGCGCACGTGGGTCAGCGTGTGGCTGGCCTGAAAGTCGGTGATGGCGTACTCGCGTGGCCGCGCCCGCTCCAGCAGGCCGCCCACGTCCGTGAGGCCCACCACCTGGAGGGTGCCGAGCGGACGTCCGGGCAGGAACGACAGCGACGCGGGCAGTCCAGAGGCGGGCGTCCCCACTTCCGCGTTCCGGATGCGGCTGAGGCCGGCGCGAAATGCCTGCAAAGAGCGCGGCGACTGTGTCCACTGCCATTCCGCGTGCAGGAACTGGTAGCGGGACGGGTCCTGGAAGTTCCACAGGTGGAAGGGATCCTGGTAGGTCTGCCCGGCGTCGTCGAAGGTGTAGCGCACGGCCTGGCGCCAGCGCTCGCTCAGCACGGCGTTGAGTTTACCCATCAGGTAGTCTTCGCGCGTGCGGGTGGGCTGGTCGGTGATGAACTCCGCGGCGCCGTCGCCGAAATCCCGCCCGTTGGGCCGCGGATACACCTCCAGGTAGGGCCGCACCTCGGGCGCCACGGCCACGCTGCGCGCGCCCAGCAGACCCTGGCGGGCGCCGGCGGTCAGCGTGATGGGCTTCACGGTCAGGCTGGCCAGCTCGCGGATGCCTTCGTAGTTCCCCAGAAAGAACAGCCGGTTGCGGCGCAGCGGCCCGCTCACGAGCGCACCAAACTGGTTCTTCCGCAGCGGCGGCGTTCCCTGGTCCGCAGGATCGAAAAAATTTCGGGCATCCACGGCGGAGTTGCGCACGAACTCGTAAAAGCTGCCGTGCAGCTCGTTGGAGCCGGATTTCGACACCGCGGTCAGCACCGCGCCGGCGGCGCGCCCGTACTCGGCGCTGAAGGGGCTGGTGATGAGCCGCAACTCCTCGATGCCCTCCAGACCCAGCAGACCCCGTGCTGCGCTGGCTGGAGCCGTGCCCGAGGCGGTGTTGACGTAAATACCGTCCATGCGGAAGGAGTTTTGGTTGGTCCGGGCGCCATGCACCGAGAGATGCAGTCCGCTCCCGATCGCGATCTGCCGCGATGGGGTCTTGGGGGCGGTGGCGCCGGGCTGCTGCACGGCCAGCTCGAACAGGTCGCGGCCGTTCAGCGGCAGGTGGTCCAGTTGGCGGCGTTCGACCGAGCGTCCCCAGTCGCTCGAGCTGGTGCTGAGCACCGGCGCCTCCGCCGCCACCACCAGGGTTTCACGCGTGGCGCCGAGCTGGAGGTGGAAGTCCACCTGGACCGTGCGTCCGGCCGGCAGTTCTACGCCCTCGAAAGCCTGCGGCCGGAAGGGCGATTGCGCGGCCTCCACGCGGTAGGTGCCGGGCGCCAGGCCGGGCGCCTGGTAGTGGCCCCTGGGACCAGTAGCCAGCCGGCGCTCGCTTCCCGTATGCACCTCCAGGATGCGCAGCGCCGTGCGCGGGATCGCCCCGCCGCTCGGATCCCAGACCGTGCCTTCGATCGTCCCGGTGGTTTGCGCCCACAGCAGGCCGGCGCCGGCGATCAGCAGGCCGCAGCCCGACCACTTGTTCACCACGTCAACTCCTCTTCGGGGAATCCAGCCTTCGGGCCAGTTCCAGAAACCGGTGGTCCACCAGTTGCTCCGCGCGCAGGCCCGGCTGAGAGTAGCCCTTGCCGATGGCCCACTCGAGGAAGCGGCGCAGGCTGCCCAGGTCAATGCTGCCGTCGGGCGTGGAAGTCTCCCGGCAGGTCACCTGGACCGCCCTGGGATCGAGCTTGTTCTCCCGAATGTACTCTTCCTGAAACCGGGGCGTGGCCCCCGCGCGGTACTCGCGCACTCCGCGCAGGTACGCCGCCAGGAATCTGGCGCCGGCTGCGGGCTCGGCCTTGAGCAGGCTCTCGCCGAACAGGATGTGCGAGTACTGAAAGCCGGCCAGCGCCTGCGCCACTGCCGTCGAGCGCACCAGCTGTGGCAGGGTCGCCACGAGGTCCTTCTCCGGATGCAGCCCGCTGAGCATGGCGTCGATCTTGCCCGCGGTCAGCGCCGCGACCGCGTTGCTGCGATCCATGTAGAGCAGTTCCAGATCGGTCTCGCGCAGGCCGGCCTGGGCCAGCAGGGTGTCAACCAGGAATCCGGCCACGCTGGCCATGGCCCCGGCGGCTAGGCGCTTGCCGCGCAGGTGGCGGAGATCCTCGATCCCGCGCGGAAACGCCTCCCGCCGCCCGTAGATCACGCCGACCTCGCCGCACACCGGAGAGGCCACCTCCCGGCCGGCCACGATCCGTATCGTCGAACCCTTGGCCACCGCGTTGAGTAGTGCCGGGCTCAGCGCCGAGAAGGACACGTCCAGCTTGCCCGCCGCCAGCAGCGGCAGCGCCTGCGCGGCGCTGGCGAAATGCCGGATGGCCAGCTCCAAGCCGGCCTGCGCGAAGTAGCCGCGCTCGTAGGCCAGGTACAACGGGGCCATGACCAGGTAGCGCGACGCGGCCACCTCCAACTGGCGCGGCGGCCCGGAGGCGTGACGCCGGGAACACCCCGCGCCCGCGGCCACCCCGGTGGCCAGCAGCCCCTGAAGCAGATCCCTACGCTGCATGGCGGTTGTGCCTCGTGCCCAGCAGGTGCAGTGGGTGGACCTTGCCCGTCGAGGTGGCGAAGGGCTCCTGGTACACCACTTCGACGGCTTCCGCGTGGCGAAACAGGCGCGCCGCTCCCACGCCGCCTGGGCAGGGCCGGATGGCCTCCAGAAAGCACGCGCGCACGCTCTCGGCAGGTGGGCGCCCCAGCCGCGGGTTCATCCGCAGCATGAGTTGCGTTTGGTTGGGACCCTCGTATTCCACCAGTTGATAGTCTCCCGGCGTGCCGCCGAAACGAGCCGGCAGCGCCACTTCCAGCGCCTGCACCACATCGGTGCCCACGAGCGTCACTCCCAGGCCGGTGAGCTTGGCGAAGCTCGCGATGTCGCGGATCCGCGTGGTGAAGCCCACCTCCGCAAACGTACACCGGCAGGGCGCCGGCTCGATCACTCCGCTGTCACCCATGTCGGCATTGATCAGAACGCGCGGCGCCCACTCGAGCAGCGTGGTGAACAGCAGGGCATCCACCTCCACGTCCGCCACGGGCGCTCGCCGCCGGTGGCTGATCACGGCCACCGAATCCTGGTACAAGTGGACGCCATTGAGACATTCCATCTGGCGGCAGGAGAACCCCACCGGCCCGATCTCGTGGATCCAGTAGCCGGGGTAGATCTCCGCCCCGGCCGCCGCGATCACCCGGCGTTTGGCTTCCGTCAGCGCCTCGCCGCCGGAGATGAAAATGGTCCCGCGGATGTCCAGCCCCTGTTCCGCCGCCGCTGCGGCCACGCGCACCGCCGGGCTGACCGGGCTGCTCATCGCGCCAGCGACTCCTTCCGCCCGGCGCGCGGCGATCCATCGGGCCACGGGTGAGAAATCATTGGGCGGCAGGTAGCTGGGATAGGCCACCTCTGCCCCCAGCCGGCGGGCGATGAACACCAGCAGATTGGTGCCGGCGCGGTAGTGCCCCGCCTCGGCCAGCGTGCCTCCCACCGTGTACCAACGCTCCACCTTGCCTCCCGCGCGCGCCTGGTGGAGACAACTGAAAAAGCCTGACCCGTTCGGCAGGATGGCCTTGGCCTCGATATACGCCCGCCCCTCCAGCGCCAGCTCCTTGCGTATGAGGTCCCAGTAGACCTGCCGGTGCAGCCGGTCTTGCGTGCTGTAACGGGTGCGCACCTTAGGTCCGCTGCTGCCGCTGCTCGACGAAATCATCAGCCCGCTCACCAGTGGGTTCAGGAAGCTGTCCGGGCCAGCCGGAAGGTGCTGCCCCGAGCGGATGATGGGCTGCCGGCCCTTGAATTCCTCGTGCGTCAGGTAGACGCCCTGCCGCTCCACAGAAGCCAGCGTGCTTTCCAGGCCCTGGCGGCGGACCGACTCCGCCAGATCCTCGAAGCCGCAGCCCGCAAGCTGGAACATGCGGTGATACGGGTTGGCCGGGTCGGCGAAGATCACCCGCCGGACCGTCTCCAGGAAACACTCTTCGCGGCGCGCCAATTGCCCGCGGATCACTTCCCCGGCATCGCCCTGGCACGGCGCGCGCAGGAAACGGTAGGTGCCCAGCACCATCCGCCCGTAATACTTGGCTTCCCGCAGCACGCGCCGCCTTCCTGAACTCGGGGACAGGCTACGCAATCCCCCGTCTTGGCTCACAGGCCCAGCAAGCTGGCATCGGCTTCCCGGAATGGCTCCGCCATGGCCCGCGTGTTCTCTTCGAGCTCGTCGAAGTCGGTGATGCCGACAATGGCGGTGTCCACCGATTCGTTCCGCACGGCCCACTTGAGAGCCGCCAGCATGGCGCCGGGCTTCTCGAGCCTCCCCAGCAGCGTGTTGGGGTGCTGGCCGTAGAGGCGGTCGCCGCGGCGGATCCGCGCGTAGCCCCCCGCCATCACTTTCATGGCGACGATGCCCACGCCGGCTTTGCGCGCGGCCCGGATGGCCCCGGAGATATCCTCGCTTAGGTAGAAGTTGTACGAGGTCAGGATGACGTCGGTGAGGCGCTTCTCGACCAGCCAGGCGAGCAGTCCCTTCATATTGGCGTGCGTGCTGACCCCGGCGAAGCGGATCTTGCCGGCCTTCTTCGCCGCCTGCTGCGCTTCCAGCAACTCGTCGGTGACCTCCTCCGGCCGGCCCTTGGCGTGCATGTACCAGAGGTCCAGGTAGTCGGTGCCGATCTCCCTCAGGCTGGTGTCCAGGTCGCGCAGGGCGCCTTCCCTGGTGGCCGCCAGGGTCTTGCTCGCCAGCACCACCCGCTGCCGCTTGCCCTTGAGCGCCGCGCCTACCATGCGTTCGTTGTTGCCGCCCTGATAACTGCGCGCGGTATCGAAGCAGGTGATGCCCATGTCGGCCGCCCGCTCGACCACCAGCGGGTCCGACGCCAGCATCGTTCCGAAGCCCAGGGTGGTGACTTTCAAACCCGTCATGCCGAGGGTGCGGTAGGCGAGTTTCGGCTCTCGCCGCGCAGTCTGTGCCAGCGCGGGCGCCCCTCCCAGGGTGGCCAGAAAAATCCTGCGCGATGAGTCCATCTCCCTATGATACCCGGTGAAGTCCGCGAATTCTTCCGGGACACTCCGGGCGGGCCGACGACCGGCCGGGGCCGGCGAGCCGGAGCGTCCGTTTCGCAGGGTGACCGTCCGCCCGGCATAGGGCGAATATCGCAGGTTCGACCAGAGATTCCCCATGTCCCACTCGGCTAGTAGCCTGATACCTCGGAATGAGGCATACTCCTCGACAGATGGGGGCCATGCGGACACGTTCGGGAGCGTTGGCCCTCGGACCAGTGGTTCGGGGACGTCGGTTGGCTCTTCTCCCTGTCCTGCTCTCCATCCCGGATCAGGCCGAAGTGGCGCGGGGCGCCCGGCGCGTTCAAGATCACTCGGCCGCGCTGGTTCCGTGGCCGGTCTGCCGGGGCGCCTCAAACTCGAGCCGACCGCCTGCGCCTGTGGGCCAATCCGTGAACGAATCCCGGATCAGGCCGAAGATGGCCCGCCGGTTCTGCGCGATGAGCTTGAGCCACGCCCAAGCGCCTTTCTGGGGGAAGTGGATGCCGCGGAAGACCAGCCGGGCGATCAGGTGGCTGATGCGATAGGGCACCGGCTCGTGCCGGAGCGCCTCGAGGGCCCTTCGCGTGGCCGCCGGGCTGTAGGAGTTCTGCCAGGCGTGGGCGACCTCGCTCTGCACCTCCGGAATGGTCATTCTCAGTGGCGTGTGGTCCATGTACAACGGCGCGGAGTCAAGCCAGGACCGGGGCCGCGTCAGCCGGCCCTCCTTCTCCAGCCGCGCGTACAGAGGGGTTGCCGGGAAGGACGTGATCTGGCCGAAAACGGGCACCACGGGCGGCCATCCGCGGATCTGGTCCAGCGTGCGCTCGGCCACTCCGGGAACGTCATTGTCCAGCCCGAAGATGAAGGAGGTGATCGCGTAGATGTTCCGCCGGGCCAGGCGTTCCAGCGCCGGCGCGTACTCGGCGGGCTGGCTGAAGCTCTTGTGCACGCTCGCCAAGCTAGCGGGGTCGATCGACTCCATGCCGATGAAGATCCACTTGCCGCCAGAGTCCGCGATCAGGTCCACCAGTTCTTCGTCCCGCAGCAGGTTCGCGCTGATCTGGCCCACCCAGTCGAGCTGCGCGCCGGCGGCGATGATATCCCGCAGCAGCGACTTGGTGCGCTGGAGGTTGATGGCGAAGTTGTCATCGACGAAGAAGACCGCGGTCTTGCCGCGGGTTCTGCGGGCGCGTGCTTTCAGGCGCAGCATCTCGGCCACAATGCTCTGGTTGGAGCGGAAGCGCATCGAGTTGCCGAAGAAACCCGTGACGGCGCAGAACTCGCAGCCGTAGGGACAGCCGCGCCCGGACTCGATGGGGATGATATGGAAGGTCTCCCACTGCGTCCGGAAATGCTGCATGACGGGCCGCAGGAAACCGGGAATCCAGTTGAACTGGGCGAGGTCGAGCGACTCCCAGGGGATCTGCGGGTATGCCTGAAGGTCCGGCTTGCGCGGCTGGCCGAGGGCGTCCACCGACGCGTAGACCTCTTTCAATTCGCCCCGCGCGGCGTCTGCGACGATGCGCGGCCAGGTCTCGTCGGCTTCCCCGAGCGCCACGGCGTCCGCATGGCGCGGGCCGCCGTCGCGGCCCAGGGCCTCATCCGGCAGCTCGGTCACGTGCGGTCCGCCCATCACCACGGGCACGCCGGCGGCGCGGAGCGCATCGGCCACCCGGTAGGCCTTGGCGATCATCCGGGTCATGGCGCCGATTCCGACCAGCCCGATGTGGTTCTCGAGCACGAAGCGCACCAGGGCGGCATCGCTCATGGGCCGCGTGTTGCCGTCGATCAGCAGCACCTCGTGCCCGGGCGGGGTCAGCGCTTCGAGCAGGAACATCCACAAGTGCGGCATGAAGTTGCGCGTCACGCCGTTGTCCGGGTTGTAGAGCAGAATCTTCATGAACGCCGCTCTCTTACCAACCTGCTGCGAATGGGGCGCTTCCTTTCCCCGGCGAATTCGTCCCCGCCGTCGGATTGGAATGAAGTGCCGTCCAGTCCTGCGGCCGGGATCCGATTTCGGAAGTCCGGTCTCTGCATTGTAGCACCCTGGGTCGCGGGCTGCCGGCTGGCAAGCCAGCTGCGCGTCCTGGAGCAGCCTGGCCGGACGCCGCCGTGGTAGCATCACCCTCGGAGCATGACTGAGTTCGAGACACCGCGACTCCGGCTGCGCCGCGTTCACCGCAGCGATGCGCCCTGGATAGCGGCCCTGAACTCTCAGCCGGCGGTGATGAAGTTCATCTCGCGTGACGTCCCCGCCTGCGAACAGGCTCTCGCCCGGGCAGAACCGGAGATCGTTCTCGACCAGCGCGACCCCCTCTTCGGTCTGTGGGCCGTGGAAGACCGTGCCACCGGAGAGGTGCACGGTGGGGCGGCGCTCCGGCAGTTGGCCGGCGCCGCCGAGATTGCGATAGGTTTTCGCCTGCAACCGTCATCGTGGCGCCGGGGGATCGCCACGGAGGCCGCGGCACGCCTGCTCGCATACGGCTTTGAAGACCTCGGGCTGGAACGGGTGGTGGGTGTGGCCATGCCGGGTAACCTCGCATCGCGCCGGGTCCTCGAAAAGCTTGGGTTGCGCTTTGAGAGGCGGGTCGTGTTCGATGGCATAGCATGGGACAACTACGCGCTATCACGAGCCGAGTGGCAGCAGACCCGCGCGTCCCCAGGTGCTGCGTGATCCCAGTTGACATACCACGTAGCCGACATCGCTGGCGACGGCTACGACGAGATACTGGCGAGTTGCGCAGCTACCCGGCGGTCATCGCGGCAGTGAATCGCCGGGCTCGGGCTGCGGTACAATGCCGTGGCGAATGCGGCCGGTGCTCGAGCTGCGGGACGTCTCGAAACACTACCCGGAACACCGCGCCCTGCACGGCATCTCGCTGGAGGCGCCGCGGGGCGCGTTCTTCTCGCTGCTGGGGCCCTCCGGCTGCGGCAAGACCACCACGCTGCGGCTGATCGCGGGCTTCGAGCCGCCCACTGCGGGCGACATTTTCCTCAACGGCGTCCGGATCAATGACCTCCGGCCCTACCAGCGCAACGTCAGCACGGTCTTCCAGAACTACGCGCTGTTCCCGCACCTGACCGTGCGGGAGAACGTGGTCTTCGGGTTGCGGCGCCGGCGGGCCGGCGACGTGGACGTTAGCGTGCGCGCCGCCCTCGAGCTGGTCGAGCTGACCGGCAAGGAAGCCCGTTACCCGGCGCAGATCTCGGGCGGCGAGCGCCAGCGGGTGGCTCTGGCGCGCTCGCTGGTACTCGAACCCGACGTGCTCCTGCTGGATGAGCCACTGGCGGCCACGGACCCGCGCCTGCGCAAGCAGGTTCGCGGCGAGCTGAAGGATCTTCAACGGCGTGTGGGCATCACCTTCCTGTTCGTCACGCACGATCAGGAGGAGGCGCTCTCGCTTTCGGACCGGATCGCAGTGATGCGGGAGGGCCGCCTCGAGCAGGTGGGCACGCCCGAGGAAGTCTACCTGCGCCCGCACACGCGCTTTGTGGCCTGCTTTGTGGGCGCCCTCAACTGGATCGACGGCGCCGCCGTCCGCCCGGAGGCCACCAAGGTCTCGACTCGCGCGCCGGGCGGGGAAGTCGCTTCCCGGCCCGCCACTGTGACCGGCTGCGTCTTCCTGGGCAGCTCAGTCCAGGTGCAGGCGCGGCTGGCCAGCGGGGAGCTGGTGACGGCGGAGGTCTCGCGCCTCGAGGGCGGCTTCGCGCCGGGCCAGGCGGTGGTAGTTTGGTGGCGTCCATGCGACGAGTTGGCGCTACCCCCCGAGGCGTAGCCCGGCTGCGCCGACTCAGCTTGCTGCCCGCCTGGGCGGGGGTGGCGCTGCTGTTCCTCGTTCCGCTGCTCGTCATCGCGCTCTACAGCTTGCTGACGCGCGGGGCTTATTGGGGCCTGGGCCTGCCGTGGACCCTGGAGAACTACGCCCGGATCTTCGATCCGCTTTACGCCGTCATTCTGCTGCGCTCCGTGATGATGGCGGCGGCGGCCACCGCGCTGTGCCTGCTGCTGGCGTTCCCCGCTGCCCTGTTCATCTCCCGCGCCGGGCGCCGCAAGAACCTGTACTTGCACCTGGTGATCATCCCCTTCTGGACCAGCTTCCTGGTGCGCGCGGGACCGGCGCCCGCGGCTGAACGTCTTCAACTGGTCGAACTACGTGGCGCCGGAGACCATCCCTAACTTCGAGGCCGAGTACGGCGTGCGCGTCCGCTACGCCGTCTACGAGAGCGGCGAGGAGTTGCTGGCCAAGAGCATGAGCGGCAACTCGGGTTGGGACGTGGTGTTCCCGAGCAACTATTACATCCGCCCCATGGTCGAGTTCGGCCTGCTGGCGCCGCTGCGTCACCAGTGGCTGTCTAACCTCGGGCAGCTTGACCGGCCGTTCCAGGCACCCCAGTGGGACCCGCCACTGCGCTGGTCGGTGCCCTACATGTGGGGCGCGACGGGGATCGTCTACAGCCAGACGCTCTCGCCGCCGCCGGTGGCCTGGGCCGATCTCTGGAGCGAGCGGCTGCGAGGACGCCTGACCATGCTGGACGACCCGGCGGAGGTGCTGGGCGCGTGCCTGAAGAAACTGGGTTGTCCCCTGAACTCCACCGATCCGGGTGAGCTCGTCCGCGCCCAGCGCGAGGCCATCGCGCAGAAGCGGCTGCTCCGGGCGTATCTGAACGCCGAAGTGCGCGACCAGCTCGTGGCCGGCGATGTGCTCGTCGCGCAGTTGTGGGCCACCACCGCCCAGCAGGCCATAGACGCCTCGCCTGCACTGGCCTTCGTCTACCCCGCGGAGGGGTTTCCCCTCTGCGCCGACAACGCCGTCATCCTGCGCGAGAGCCGCCGTCAGGAACTGGCCCACCGGTTCATCGATTACCTGCTGCGGCCGGCCGTGGCCGCCGAGGTGGTGCAGGCCACCAAGACGGCTACGGCCAACGCCGGGGCGCGCGCCCTGCTGCCGGAGGCGCTTGGCGCCAACGCCACCCTGTTCCCGCCGTCCGAGGTGCTCTCACGCGGGGAGTGGTTCCAGCCCATGCCCGCCGCGGCCCAGCGCCTCCGCGACCGGCTGTGGACCGAGATCAAAGCGGCGTAGGGCTGCCGCCGGTTGAATTAACCGTGCCGGCCCGTCCTCGGCCCGCCCGCCGGACTCCCTGCCTGGCGCTGTTGGGCGTCAGCTTCGTGACCGGGTGCGCCTGCCGGGCAAGGTCGGGCATGCCTCGCCCCTACTCCAGCCGCGTCTCCCGCCAGATGTGGATCAGGCGGTGGATGACCGTGATGTTGGCCAGCACGGCGATGACCCACAGCACCTGGGCCATGCGGCTGAACAGCGCCCCGATGATCAGCAGCACAATGCGCTCGGGACGCTCCATGAAGCCCACTTTGCAACTGGGGATCACGTTCTCGGCCCGGGCACGAGTGTAGCTGACCATCACCGAGCCGGTCATGACCACGGCCGTCAGCACGATGTAGAAGAACCGGTTGATGGAGGCGTAGTAGACCAGCAGGCCCATCAGCAGGACCAGGTCCGAGTAGCGGTCCACCACGGAGTCGAAGAAGCCCCCGAAAGCCGTGACCTGCTTGGTTTCCCGCGCCACGCGGCCGTCCACCATGTCGAAGAGGGCGGCCAGCACGATGACCAGTCCGGCGGGAAAGAACTTGCCGCGCGCCAGCAGGAAGGCCGCTACGGCGTTGACGAGCAGGCCGGCAAAGGTCAGTACGTTGGGATGGATCCGGGAGAGCGCCAGCCCGCGCACAATCCACAGGATCAACTTGTCGAAAACGAGGCCGATGGCGCGCGTGTAGGTCACTTAGCTGTCCAGGTCGTGGATGGTTGTGAATTTTAGGATCTCCAGTTCCCGCATGCCCCCCGGAATGGGGAACTTGACCACGTCGCCCGCTTCCTTGCCCAGCAGCCCCCGGCCGATGGGAGCAGCCGTCGAGATCCAGCCCTTGGAGATATCGGCTTCCTCGCTGGCCACCAGCCGGTAGGTGATTTCCTCGTCCTTGTGCAGGTCCAGCACCACCACTTCGGAGCCCAGGCCCACGCGGTCGCGCGGGATCCTCGACATATCGACCATGGAAAGCTCCCCCAGGCGGGCCTTGAGCTGGTTCAGCCGCGCGTTCACGTAGCCCTGGCGCTCCTTGGCCGCATGGAACTCGGCGTTCTCGCTCAGGTCGCCGTGGGCCCGGGCGCGCTGGATCTCCTTGGGCAGCTCGGTGTGGAGCTCGTGCACCAGCGCCGCAATCTCCTCCCGGAGCTTCTTCTTCAGGCTTTCCATGGAAAAGGGACCGCGCCCCGCCTGTAATTATAAACGACAGGCGTTGGGGCGGCGCTGACGCCCCGCCAGCTCAGGAGCCCTCGATGACGACCACTTGCGTCAGGTCCCCCGCGCGGATGCGGAAGCGGTTCGGGCCGGGCGCAGGTCCGAGGGTGAGTTGGACGAGGTAAGCGCCGGGGATGTACTCGTCTGCCAGCAGCACCTGACTCACCCTGCCATCGCCGAGAATGGCCGTGACCGTCGGGTGGGCGTCCAGTAGCGGCACCCCGGAAGCCTCGGTCACCCGGAAGATGATGGCGCTGCGGAGGAAGGTTCCCGCCGGGGCGGTCTCCTCCGCGCGGAGCACGGTGAGGAAGCTCGGCGTGGTCGAGGGCACGGCGTACCAGTAGGGAACGCGGACCGGTTGCACCGTGCCGGCGCCCCGAATCTGGATAAAACCGTGGTACTCGCCCGGCGCCAGGCCGGTCGCCTGCCAGCGCACCGTGACGGTCCGGGAGGCGCCCGGCGCAACCTCGAAAGTATTCACCGAGACCGCGGGCGCCGGCCCCGCCCCCAGGGCCACCACCGAAATGGCCAGCGCGTCCGCGGCCTGGCCGATATTGCTGATGCTGAGGTCCCGCGAGGCATCCACGGCAGCGCCGCCCGCGCCAAAGCTCAGCGCCGTCGGCGAGACCGTCACCGCGTTCTGGAGCGCGGCCGGAAGGTACAGCGTCCCAGCGCCGGCGCGTTGCACCGCAGCCGTTTCCCCGGTGGCGCTGAGAAGCAACGGCGCAGCGCCGTTGATCAGCAGGGACCGGTACTGCGCCACGGTGAGTCCCGGGCGCGCCGCCTTGAGCACGGCCGCCGCCCCCGCCACCAGTGGCGCCGAGAAGCTGGTGCCGTCCACGGTGATGTAGCCCGACGGGTCGTACATGGTTGCTTCGTCGGGGTTCGCCTTCTGCGTGGCGGTATAAATCCAGGTCCCCACCGCCACCAGGTCGGGCTTGATGCCCAGATCGGCGTTGGGACCCCGGCTGGAAAAGGACGCCAGCCGGTGTGGATCGATGGGGACAGCAGAGGGCAGGAAGCGCAGCGTGGTCGCCAGATCCGTGTTCTCCGCCAGACGTTTCTTGATGTCCAAGCCGTCGGCGTAGCTCACCAGCTCGGCCGGCAAGGTGGCCGCGCCGACATCCATCACGAAGTCGGCATCCGGACGCTCGGCGTCCGTGTAGATGATGGCCGCCACGGCGCCCGCTCTCTCCGCACTATTCAGCTTCACCTCGAAGTAGCAGATGCCCCGCAGGATCAGCGCGACCCGCCCGGCCAGACTCCCCTCGGGGAGGGCGTTGCAGGCCAGGCCGTTCTCGTCGATCTGGGCCACCTCGCGCAACGGAGCGGTGATGGGCTCGGCCGGGAGCAGGCCGGTGCCGGGGATGGCCAGATATGGCGGGGCGCCCTCGACGGTGATCGAGGGGGCGAACAGCCGGTCGCTCGAGGAGGCGCCCACGCTGATGGCCGAAGGCGCGGTGGCCGGAGAGCTGATGGTGTTGGGGTCCGGCCCTTCGTTGCCCGCCGCGGCCACCACCAGCACGCCGGCCGCGGCGGCCCGCTCGATGGCCGCCACCATGATGTCGTCGACCGGACGCGCCGCCATCTCGTTGCCCAGGCTCCAGTTCACCACGTCCATGCCGTCGTTCACCGCGTCGTTCAAGGCCACCAGCGTCCGGTCACTTGAGGTCGATTCCTCTGTCGCGCCGAAAACCTTGTAGCTGCCCAGATAGGCTTTGGGGGCCACGCCCGTGATCAGCGCCAGGAACCCTTGGTTGGCGACCCCGGCGACGGCCATGGCCGTGGCGGTTCCGTGTCCTTCCAGGTCTTCCGGGGTCGCGTCGGGGGTGTAGTTCCGCGCGACAATCACCTTGTTGTTGGTGAAGCGCTGGTCCTCCTCCCGGCCGACTTTGGGAAACCCGGGAGGCGCCTCCAGCGCCGCATCCTGGAATCCGGCATGGTTGCGGTCGATGCCCGTGTCCACCACGGCGATCTTGACGCCCGCGCCGGCGCGGTCGGCGCCGCCGATCAGCCCCCAGGCCTCCGGGATGCCGTGCAGGGGCAGCGCGCGGTCCAGCAGCAGTTTGTACTTGACCACCGGGTGTACCCGCCGCACGCCCGGCAGGGCGGCCAGGCGCGCCGCCTCGGCATCCGCGATCCGCACGATCAGGGCATTGGCTACCGTGTCCACCGCCCCCAGCACCTGGGCGCCGGCTGCTTCCACCGCCGGCCGCAGCCGCGTCTGCTCGGCCTGAATACCCGCGCGCTGGTCCTCGGCCGCGCGCCTACCGCGTTTGGCCATCTCGACCGCCGCCGGTTCCCCACTCAGTTCCACGATGTAACGATCGGGGACGTGCTGGGCCGCCAGCGGCAGCGCCAGCAGGAAGATCCAAAGGTGGTTCATGCGGGCTGTCCCCAGTTATTGTATCGGCAGAGTGGCCGCTTTCGACATCACTCCGCCGGCGCTAATCACCACCGCCTGGAGCCCCGTCGGAGCATCGGGCGGCACCACCACGTTGAGTTGGTACAAACCTACATTGTAAGGGGCCAGGCCGCTGAACTGCACGGTGGCCGGGCGCCCGCCCACGGTCAGCGTGGGAGTGAGCCGCGTGGCGGCCAGCGGTTGCGGGGGCGTGATCTCGCCGCTGGGGGGCGGATTGTCCACCGGTCCCAGCCCGTTGGCGTAGAGCTGGACGATGCGTCCCCGGAGGGCCGGGTTGCCGGTGCCCACCAGGGCGTACTTCTCGTCCAGGGCCGCGATCAGTTGACGGCCGCTGGCGGGCTCCGCGTACTCGAAGAAGGCCGGCGAATAGTCCGCCAGGGGCAAGGTGTAGACGGCAGTCGAGGAATCCCCAATGCTCACCTTGATCCAGACCGTGTTCAGGCCTTCGAGCTCCCAGGGCGCCTGCACGTTGACCTGAGAGTCGCTGACGAAATGCAGCCGGCCGGGCAGACTGAGGTTCTTGGCCGGCACGTCGAAGCTGACGCTGACCCGCGCGAGCGACAGCGGCAGGTAAGGCGTCGAAAAGACCCGCGTGGTCTCGCTCAGGCCCCGGCCGAAGATGGCGATGTAGGAGCCCGGGGCCACGGCCTTGCCCCGCTCGAAGCTGGCGGCGTTGACCACTCCGTTGGTCTCGATGACCGGGCGCACGCGCGCCCGCCCGTTGAAATACACCGTCAGGCCGCCGGCCTCGGCGGTGAACTCCTGCTCGCCCAACTGCGGGCCCAGGTAGACCTTGGCCGCGGCGATGCCGTAAACATCGGTCTGCGGGTCAGCGGTGTCGATCGTGCCGCCGCCCAGCGTGACGCGGAAGCGCACCGGCGCGTTGCGGACCGGCACGCCGTGGCGGTCGATCAGCTTCAAGGTGATGCGCTTTCCGGGAATAAGTTCACTGACGTGGCCCACGAAGTCCCAACCCTCCAAGGGGAAGATGTTGTACGGCGCGCCATCCCCGACCAGGTAGAGGTAGGGCACGCGCAGATCCACGGCGCCGCCCCGGATGGTGATAGCGCCCGCGTAGGCGCCGGGGAGCGGTAACGTGCCTTCCAGCCGCACCGAGATGGTAGTCGTGGCGCCTTCGTTGACGCTGGCCGCGCTCAGCGTCAGGCGCGCGTTGGAGTCCTGGTCGCGCGGCGCTACCGCCACGGTCAGCCGGCTGTTGCTGCCGTTAGCGATCTTCAGCGTGCGTGACATGGGCAGCGCCCCCTGGCTCACCACGCCGAAAGACAGGGTGGCCGGCTCGACGGTCACGTTGGTGCGCACGGCCCCCTCGGCGTTCAACTTGCCCGCCCCGACCGCGGTGACGCGCGCCTGTTCGCTCCCATCCCGCACTTCCGCAGTGGCGGTGTTGACCACCGCCGACTTCAACTGCGCCGCCGCAAAACCGGGGTTGCGCTGCTTGACCAGGGCGGCCGCGCCCGCTACCATCGGCACGGAGAAGCTGGTGCCCTGCGTGGCCGTGAAGCCGCTGGGGTCGTACAGGTCGCCGTTGGGGTCGAAGCGCTGCGTGGCGGTGTAGAGGTCGGTACCCACGGCCACTAGTTCCGGCTTGATGCTCGCGTCCCCGATAGCGGGACCGCGCGAGGAGAAATCGGCCACCGTATCGAATTCCGCGCGCAGAGCGCGCAGCGCGGGGTCCAGCGTCACCTCGCGGTCGGGGAGGTTCGCCAGAAAGCCCTTCAGATTCTTGCCGTCGGTGTTGCCGATCATCACCGCCGGGATGGCGGTCTCGGCCAGGTTGACCGGCGAGAACACGTAGTCGGAACCGTCCACCTGGTAGATGATCGCGGCCACGGCGCCGGCCTTCTGGGCGTTGTTGACCTTGGTCGAGAAGGCGCACACGCCCCGCTGGATGAGCGCCACCGCTCCGGTGAGCGTGCCGCTGCCGACGGGCGAGCAGGCCAGCCCGTCGGGCTCTGTGCGGGAGACGTCCTTGAGCGGCGCCCTCAGCGTCCCGGCGGGCCTGGGCCCGTCGCCGAAGCGCGCCGGGAGGTCCCGCAGGTTCGAGGGCACGTCCGCGCCCGCCACGCGCACGCTCGAAAACCAGACGTGGGCGTTGGTGGAGGCGCCCACGGTGATGGCCGAGGGCGCCGTGCCGGGAGTGTGCAGCGTGTTCAAGGTGGGGAACAGGTTGCCGAGGTCGCCGTCGTTGCCCGCCGAGACGACCACCGCCATGCCGGCCCGCACCGCGTTCTCCACGGCTTGCGCGCGCACGTCGCAAGCATTCGCGCCCACTTCGCTGCAAGCCGCGCCCGTTTCCAGGGCGCCGTACAGCGCCGGGCTGCCCACGGACATGGTGACGATGTCCATGCCGTCGTCGAAGGCGTCCTCCAGCGCCCCGAGCAGCGCTTCGTGGAAGGTAGTGTCGTTGACGCCCGGCGATCCGAACACTTTGTAGTTGCCCAGAAAGGCCTTGGGCGCCATGCCGGTGATGGTGGCGCTGGGCCCGCTGGCGCGCCCGCCGGCCGCGATCATGGCCAAGGCGGTACCGTGACCGACCCGATCCCGGGGGGACAGGTCATCGGGGCGGGAAACCTCCGGATCGTCGCCCCACACCAGCAGGTCCACGTAGCTGCGGGCCACGATCACCTTGTTGTTGGTGTAAGCGCAGTCCGCCGGCTGGCACTTGGGGAACCCGGGCGGCGGCCGCAGCGCGGGGTCCTGGAAGGCCGGGTGGTCCTGGTCGATGCCGGTGTCGATGATGCCGATCTTGACCCCCGCCCCGGCGCTCCCGCTGCCGCCAAGCACGTTCCAGGCCTGGGGCGCGCCTACCAGCTTGACGGCCTCGTCCAGGTGGCGGCGCAGCGGGAGCAGGTGCTCGACGCGGCGGACGCCGGGCAGGCCCCGCAGCTCCTCGAGTTGCGCCTCGGTCGCCCGCACGAAGACCGCGTTCACCAGGGTCTTCGCCGAGCCGGTGACTCGAATGTCGCGCCGAACCAGTTCCTGGCGCAGCCGCTCCTGAGCCGCCTCGAGCCGGACGGAGACTTCCCGCGCCGCCGCCGTGCGGAGGTCTTTGCGCGCGGCCACTTGCGTGGCCAGCGGGGGATCCTCGAGCACCAGCGCGTAGCGCTCCCAGCCGCGCTGGGCCGCCAGCGGCCAGCTCACCACCACCCAGCAGAGAATTAACCGAACGAGGTGTCTCATCGTTTACTCCGACGGCCTGCCGCCAAGACCCGTTTCAACTCCATTAGAACAAACGGATTCGACTTTGATTTGTCGCTTTGCTATCATGGTGTTTGATGGCACTCCGCACACCGTTTCCCCAGGGCGCCCAGGTCGAGCATGGCAAGTTCGGCCTCGGCACCGTGCTCTCCGCCAACGAGGAGCACATCGTCATCAAGTTCGACGACTTCGGCGAGAAGAAGTTCGTCACCCCCATCGTGCTGGCCGCCCTGAAGAAGAGCGACCGGCAACCTCCGGCCGAGAAGCGCAGCGCCCGCAGCCGCAAGGCCAAGGCCGCCGCCGCTCCCGCGAAGTAGCGCCGGCCAGAGTCACTCTGGCTCCCGACTTCTCTGCTACACTCGAATTCTCCCATGCGCTTCGGTGTGGTAGTTTTCCCCGGCAGCAACTGCGATCATGACGCTTGGTTTGCCGTCCGCCGCAACCTGGGGCAGCCGGCCGAGTTCCTCTGGCACGACGATCCCACGCTGGGCAACGTAGACGCGGTGATCCTTCCCGGCGGGTTCGCTTACGGAGACTACCTGCGCTGCGGCGCCCTCGCCAAGTTCTCGCCGGTGATGGCCGCGGTGAAGAAGTTCGCCCGGGAGGGCGGCCTGGTGCTGGGCCTCTGCAACGGTTTTCAGATCCTGGTCGAATGCGGCCTGCTGCCCGGCGCGCTGATCCGCAACCGGACGCTGCGCTTCATCTGCCGCCAGGTGGAGTTGCGGACGATGACCACCGCCTGCCCGTTCACGGCGGCCGGCGAGCAGGGGCGGATCCTGCGGATCCCCATCGCCCACGGGGAAGGCTGCTACGTGGCTGACGAACGGACTCTCGACGAGCTGGAAGCGGAGGACCGCGTGGTGTTTCGCTATGTGGACAACCCCAACGGCTCGCTGCGCGACATCGCCGGCATCCTGAGCCGCGAGCGCAACGTCATGGGCATGATGCCGCACCCCGAGCGCGCCAGCGACCCCCTGATGGGTTCGACCGACGGGCTGGCGGTCTTCCAGTCCATGGCGTCCGCTTGGGCTTTGAAGTAGCCTGTGAGCTGCCCGACATGAGCACCATTACTCCCGAACTCATTGCCACCCACCAACTCTGCCAGGAAGAGTACGCGCGGATCGTGGCTCTGCTGGGCCGCGAGCCCACCTACACCGAGCTGGGCATCTTCAGCGTGATGTGGAGCGAGCACTGCTCCTACAAGAGCTCGCGGCTGCATCTGAAGAAGCTGCCCACGCGCAGCAAGCTGGTGATGCAGGGCCCGGGTGAGAACGCCGGCATCATCGACATCGGGGACGGCTACGCCATCGCCTTCAAGATCGAGTCGCACAACCACCCCAGCTTCATCGAGCCCTTTCAGGGCGCGGCCACCGGCGTGGGCGGAATTCTGCGCGACATTTTCACCATGGGCGCGCGGCCCATCGCGGTGATGGACTCGCTGCGCTTCGGGCCCCTGGACGACCCGCAGGCGGGCCCGCGCAACCGCCGCATCCTGGCGGGCGTGGTGGGGGGCATCGCGCATTACGGCAACTGCTTCGGCGTGCCCACCGTGGGCGGCGAGTGCGTCTTCGAGCCCTGCTACAACGGCAACCCGCTGGTGAACGTGTTTGCGCTGGGCGTCTTCCGCAAGGACGAGATCTTCTACGCCCGCGCCCGCGGCGTGGGCAACCCCGTGGTCTACGTGGGCGCCAAGACCGGCCGGGACGGCATCCACGGCGCTTCGATGGCCTCGGCCGAGTTCACCGAGGAGTCCAAGCAGAAGCGGCCCAACGTGCAGGTGGGCGACCCGTTCATGGAGAAGCTGCTGCTCGAGGCCTGCCTGGAGGTCATGCAGACCGGCGCCGTGGTCGGCATTCAGGACATGGGCGCGGCGGGCCTGACCTGCTCGACCTGCGAGATGGGCAGCCGCGGCGGAACGGGCCTCGAGATCGAATTGGCCCTGGTGCCGCAGCGCGAGACCGGCATGATCCCTTACGAGATCATGCTCTCGGAATCCCAGGAGCGCATGCTGCTGGTGGTCGAGCAGGGGCGCGAAGAGGAGGTCTTCCAGGTCTTCCGCAAGTGGGGCCTGGACGCGGTGACCATCGGGGCGGTCACCGGCGACGGGCTGCTGCGAGTGAAGGACCACGGGGCGGTGGTGGCCGAGATCCCCAACCGCGCCCTGGCCGACGAGGCCCCCATCTATGACCGGCCGCACGCCGAACCGGTGCGCCAGGCGCCCCTCCCAGGGCCCGAGTTCGCTAGCCGCGACCTGGCGGCCGACTTGCGGGCGCTCCTCGCCTCTGGCGACCTGTGCTCGAAGCGCTGGATCTGGGAGCAGTACGACTACATGGTGCGCACCAACACCACCCAGGGGCCGGGCGGCGACGCCGCCGTCCTGCGCATCAAGGAGACGGGCACGTCGGTGGCCATGGCTCTGGATGGCAGCGGGCGCTACTGCTATCTCTCGCCGCGCGAGGGCGCGCGCCTGGCCGTGGCCGAGTGCTGCCGCAACCTGTCCACGGTGGGCGCGCTGCCGGTGGCCGCCACCAACTGCCTCAACTTCGGCAACCCCGAGCGCCCCGAGATCATGACCCAACTGGTCGAGGCCATCGAGGGCATGAGCGAGGCCTGCGCCTTCTTCGAGACTCCCATCACCGGCGGCAACGTCAGCCTGTACAACCAGACCCTGGGCGAGGGCGTCTACCCCACCCCGGTGGTGGGGATCGTGGGCCTGATGAAGACCGCTCAGCCCGTGACCATCGACTTCAAGCAGTACGGCCGCGCCGTTGTGCTGCTGGGCGGATTCGGCCAGTGCGACGCCGTTCGCTTTGGCTCCACCCAGTATGCCAAGGCGATCCTGAAGCAGCTCTGGGGGCTGCCGCCGGCCCTGGACCTGGACTACGAGAAGCGCGTGCAGGCCGCGGCGCGCGACATTGCCTCGGCCGGGCTGGCCCGGTCGGCGCACGATGTGAGCGACGGCGGCCTGGCCGTGGCGCTGGCCGAGTGCTGCTTTGGCCCCGCCGGCGTGGGCGCCTCCGTCGATCTGGACAGCGACCTGCGGCCCGAGTTTCTGCTCTTCCACGAAGGCCCCTCCCGCATCCTGATCTCGACCGCGCAGCCCGAGCAAGTGGCGCGCATCGCGCGCCGGCACGGCATCGAGGCGCCGGTCATTGGCGCTACCATGAAAGGGGGCCTCAAGATTCGGAAGCGGGGCGTGATGCTGGTGGACTGCGATATCCGGTCACTGCGCGCGGGCTGGGACGGGGCCCTGGAGAAAGCGCTCGAGGGCTAGAGGCGTGTTCGACCGATTCCACGAAGAATGCGGCGTCATCGCCGTCTACGGGCACCCGGAAGCGGCCAACCTGGCCTACCTGGGCCTGTACGCGCTCCAGCACCGCGGCCAGGAGAGTGCCGGCATGGCCTCGAGCGACGGGCATGCGATCCACTGCACGAAGGCCATGGGCTACGTGGTGGACATCTTCACGCCCGAGCAGCTCGCCCAACTGCCCGGCGAGATGGCCATCGCCCACACCCGCTACTCGACCGCCGGCGACACCGTGCTCGCCAACGCCCAGCCCTTCGCCGTGGTCTGCAACAAGGGCCGCATCGCCGTGGCCCACAACGGCAACATCACCAACGCGGGCGAACTGCGGCGGGAACTCGAGCAGCAGGGCTCGATCTTCCAGGCCACCAGCGACACCGAAGTCATTCTGCACCTGGTGGCGCTCTCGCGCGAGCGCACCTTGGCCGGCGCCTTGCGCGAGGCCCTGCTCCAGTTGGACGGCGCCTTCTCGATGGTCTTCCTGGCCGAAGACCGCGTCATCGTGGCCCGCGACCCGTACGGCTTCCGGCCCCTGGCCATGGGCCAGATGGAGCTTTCCGGCGGCAAGAAGTGCTACATCTTCGCCTCGGAGACCTGCGCCTTCGACCTGATCGGCGCGGTGTATATGAACGAGGTCGAGCCCGGCGAGATGGTGATCGCCGCCCCCGAGGGGCTCACGCGCGAGCGGTACGTTCCCGCGCGCCCGCGCGCCCAGTGCGTCTTCGAGCACGTGTACTTCTCGCGGCCCGACTCGGTCGTCTTCGGGCGCCCGGTGCAGCAATCCCGCGAGCTGCTGGGGCGCCTGCTGGCGCGCCAGCACGCCGTCGCAGCCGACGTGGTGGTGCCCGTGCCCGACTCGGGCGTGGCCGCGGCGGTCGGCTACTCGGCCGAATCCGGCCTCCCCTTCCGCCACGGGCTGATCCGCAGCCACTACATCGGGCGGACCTTCATCGAGCCCTCTCAGGCCATCCGCGATTTCGGCGTCAAGCTCAAGCTGAACCCGGTGCGGCACCTGCTGGAGGGCAAGCGCGTGGTGCTGGTGGACGACTCGATCGTGCGGGGCACCACCAGCCGCAAGATCGTGCGCATGGTGCGGCAGGCCGGGGCGCGCGAAGTGCACCTGCGGATCTCCTGCCCGCCCACCGTCTCGCCCTGTTTCTACGGCGTGGATACGCCCACCAAGAGCGAGCTGATCGCCGCCAACAACAGCGTCGAGGAGATCCGCCGGTTCGTGGACGCCGATACGCTCGGCTACCTCTCCCTGGGCGGGCTGCGCGAAGCCGTGGGCGACACCGCGCGCTGCGAGTACTGCTACGCCTGCTACACCGGTGATTACCCCACCGAGCTGGTCAACCTCGAAGAGCTGATGCAAACCAAGTCGCACCGCTGGTAGATATGCCCCAAGTCGCTCCTTCCGCCCAGCGCGTCCCCTACTCCCGCATCCGCGAGCTGGCCGAAATCGCCATGGCCCGCGAAGGCGTGCTGAAGCTTTACTTCGGCGAATCCAACCTGCCCACCCCGGAGTACATCAAGCGCGCGGCCTACAAGGCCATGGCCGACGGCTACACCTTCTACACCGAGAATGCCGGCCTGCCCTCGCTGCGCCGCGGCCTGGCCGAACACTACCAGAGGCTCCATAGGGTGGCGCTGGATCCGGAAACCGAGATCGTCATTACCGCCTCCGGGGTGCAGGCGTTGAACGTGAGCGTTCGCTGCACCATCGACCCCGGCGACGAGGCGCTGGTGCTGACGCCGGCCTGGCCCAACGGCTCAGCCAACGTCATGATGGCCAACGGCGTGCCGCGCGAGATCCCGCACGTGCTCGACGGCGCCCGATATCGGGTGGATTTCGACGCGCTCGCTTCCGCCGTAACGCCGCGCACGCGGCTGCTCATCTACACCTCACCCTCGAACCCGCTGGGCTGGGTGGCCACCGAGGAGGAGCAGGACCGGCTGCTCGCGTTCGCGCGTCGCTACGGCCTGTGGCTGCTGGCCGACGAGGTCTACGAGCGGCTCTACTACCGCAGCGGCAAACTGGGCAAGCCGGCGCCCTCCCTCCTGCGCAAGGTGACGCGCGAGGACGCCGTCATCGTGGCGCAGTCCTTCTCGAAGAGCTACTGCATGACCGGCTGGCGCGTGGGGTGGCTCATTGCCCGCCGCGACCTGGCGCGCAAGGCCGCCGAGCTGAACGAGTTCATCATCTCGCACGCGCCCAGCTTCGCCCAGCGCGCCGCCGAGACCGCGCTGGTGTGGGGCGAGGGCGAGCTGCGCAGGATGCTGGAGCGCTTGAAAGAGAACCGCGACTTCTGCCTGGGCGCCCTGCGCAAAATGCCCGGCGTGACGGTGCCCGAGCCGGAGGGCGCCTTCTACCTGTTCCCCAGGATCGCGGGCCTCGAGGATTCCTTCGACTTCTGCCGCCGCCTGCTCGAGGAGACCAACGTAGGCCTGGCCCCCGGCGTGGCCTTCGGCGCCGGCGGCGAGGGTTCCCTGCGCATCTGCTACGCCGCCGAGCGCTCGATCCTCGAACCCGCCATGGGGCGGCTGGGCTGCTTCTTGCGGGCAAGGTGAGCGCAAGATTGCCCGGCGCAGCACGGCCCGGCTGTATACTGGGGTTGAACCGAGATGGATCCTCAGCAAATCGAGCGGGCCATCGCCTTCGTGGTGGACCAGCACGCGAAATTCGCCGCCGGGATGGAGGATTTGCGCCACCGGCAGGATGCGCTCCAGACCCAGATGGAGACCTTCCATGCCGAGACCACCTCGCGCTTCAGACAGATCGATGCCCAGCTCAACAGGATTGTAGCGATCCAGGAGACCCAGGCCGGCATGCTCGCCAATCTCGGCTTGCGAATGGACGAGCTGGCTTCCAGGGTTGACAAGCTGGCCGACCTCCAGCAGCATACTGATGGCAGACTGAACATCGTCATCTCTCAGGTAGATGACCTCATCCGCCGCTTGGGGGATCGGCGGGGCCCCCAGTAGTCTGCCCCGGGGCTTTCCGATTCCTTTTATCCCTGCCGCCCCCTGCCGGAGGAAACCGGCGTGGGCCTGGCACCGGCGTGACCTTCTCAGGCTGTCCCCTTGTCCGTGGCCCGCCGGGCCGCGCTACATGCGCTTGGCGGTGGAGCCGCCGCTCGCAAGCTCGATGGAGCCGTCGGGCCTGCGGAGGAAACGCACGTCAGGCGCGTCACCGTCCGGATCGAAGAACAGGGTTTCCGATTCGGGCAGGAGCTCGCGCCGTTGGCCGTCCGGAGCCTGCGCATAGAGGCGGCCCTGGTCAGCGGTGACGTCTACCAGCGGCCCCCGTGGAAACTGGTGCTTCCCGGCATACGACCGCAGGATCTCCGGATCCACGCGGATGACGGCTCTCTCGCGGGGTTTGAAATCCGGCCAGCCGTATTCGGCGGCGATGCTCGCGAGGACCTCGCGCGCCAGCGCGTCGCCGCGGTCGCCGTTGGTCATCACCACTGCACCGCGGCCGGAACCGCGGTAGGCGAACAGCGTGCACTTGAAGCCCTCGTTCGAACCGCCGTGCGAGAAGAACTTCACGCCTTCGGTTTCGCCAAGTGAGAGTCCGAGGCCGTAGTTGCTTAGGACCGGACTGAGCATCTGCTGCACCGTGGCGGGCCTGAGGATCCTGCCGGGCTTCTGGATCTCGAGAATCACCCGGCACAGTTCGGACGGGGTGGTCCAAAGCCCGGCCGCGGCCATCTCCGGATAGGTGTGCCACCGGCCCTGAATGGCTGCACCGTTGGCGCGGTGTCCCGTGGCGGCGAGATTAGACCCAAAGATCGAGACGAGGGAGGCGGGAGAGAGGGCCCTGCCTGTCAGCCCGCCGGCGACGTAACTCGCCGCGTTCACCACGCCGCCGGGGGAGATTACGGGTCTCTGCCCGCAGACGACGGCGGCCGCCGTAACTAGGATCAGGAGGAGACGCATCTCAAACTATTTCCCCACGCCCATTGCCGCACCAAAACAGGGAGCCCAGTCGAGCCGGTCCCGGAGCCGGTGGGGCCACTACTGAACCGTCAAGCCGCCGAATCGATAAGTATACTTCCACAGGTGTTGTCCGCCCAGAGAGAGCCCCGGCGCGGAAAGCGCGGGTACTTGAGCCCGATCGGGGGTCACTTCCAGGATGATTTCGGCCGGCCCTGGCGTGAGGCTGGTGCCGATCGTAGCCGTGCCGCTCGATGCCCGCGCCTGGGTGAAGGAGTAGAAGTCGGAGACCCCCAGGTGGGTCACGAGCTTCAGTGTCACCCAGGTGTCGGGATCGCCCCCGGTCCAATTGACCGTAAGGGGGCGTTGACCACCAGTTCGCAGCACCGTTCCGGGTGGAAAAGACGACGTGATGTTGATGCCCGAGCCGATCCGCAGGCTGGACTGAAACGGCCCCACTTCGCTGCCGCCGCTGGCCATGACCGTGAACGAACCGGGCCGGATGGTCCCGTTCGGAAGGGCCGCGCGATAGACCCGCTGCCCCTCCACCACCGCCGGAGCGGCTTCCACCGGACCGAAGCCCGGCCCCTCGATGGTCACGGTCCCGGCGTCGAGGCTCGTGTAGCCGGGCAGCGGGCAGGAAGGACCAAAAGACTCAGTGATGTTACTGATGCCAGTCCCCTCCCGAAACTCAGTTGGTGGGGGCGGCTGTTTGCCAGGTGAGGCGGGGAAGGCGGCGGTGAATGTCTCGGTGACTCCGGCGGCCGTGGTCCCGCTGGCCAATATCCTTTCCCACGTGATCTGCCCGTAACCTGCCGTGGGTGGATCAATGCAGGCGCCACCGCCCCTCCGTATACTGATCGGGATCGGCTGGCTGCGACCCATTATCTCGATCGTAAGGGGAACGCCACAGCCCTCACGAACGATGTCAGGGATCTGGACATTGACCTGGTCCAGGCCGACGAAGCCGGGCGCGCGGCCCGCCCAGGAAGCGTTGGTTCTCAGAGGGCCCCACGGGAGCCTGGGTGCGAGGTCAAATACACCTAGTGTAGTGCGTCATGCAGATTGCCGATTATTCAAGGTGGCCCGGGCGCGCTTCACCTTTTCCAAGATATCGGCGGCCTTCGCCGTCCAGATGA
>Ga0315289_10002949_pt1 | contig 25895 bp, 16 predicted proteins | sample YL17G11_40_MG_FD_203452 | JGI IMG/M metagenome (GOLD analysis project Ga0315289, IMG submission 203452) | Sediment microbial communities from Yellowstone Lake, YNP, Wyoming, USA - YL17G11_40 | ecosystem: Environmental > Aquatic > Freshwater > Lake > Sediment | place: USA: Wyoming | collected...
CGCCGCGCTCAAGCCTCTGAAGATTGTCTACCGGATCTTTGCCCGGAGCAGCAGCATGACCGAGAGGACAGCCGGGCAGCTCTATGAAAGCGGCTGCCGCCATGTGGCCATAGGCATTGAGAGCATGTCGGAGAAAATGCTCGGGCTGCTCAAAAAGAGGACGAGGGTAAAGGACAATATGGAAGCCCTGAAGACCTGTAGGGAAGCAGGGCTCCGGGTGAGAATCTATCTCCTGATAGGATTCCCTGGTGAGACGGAGGAGACGGTTAAGGAGTCCCTGAATGTCCTGCGTGATTGTACGTTCGATGAGTTTGTTGTCTATCCGTTTATTCCATATCCTGGCACGAGCATCTGGGCCAGTCCGGAACGATGGGGGGCCGAGATAGACAGGGATTTTGGCAAGTATGTTCAGGTCGGCCGTGACCGCCGTACGTGCTTTGCAGTGAGGACCAAGGACTTCACGCCCGAGGATATCATGCGCTGGAGGCAAATGATGATTGACACCCTAGAAAAGAAATCCCTGTGGGCCGGGGAGTCCGCAGGTGAATCTATCATCAACAGATGAAACCGGAAGGAGAGATGAGACATGCCTACGGATAGGATCAATCGAGAGGAACAGAACCTTGGGTTCGGTTTTCAATCTGAGCGGGAGGCTCGGTTTCCGCCGTTGGTCCAATTGGCGCTCATGCACTACATATGCAACAGCCGGTGCCGGAGGTGCCCGGTCGGTCTGTGTAACCGCGGCCAGATGGGGGGAGCGGGTGAGTATGATCCTGCTCGGAGGAGGTTCTTTCCCTTCGAGTCGTTTGGGAAGATCGCGGATGAGATGGGGAAGCACCCCTGGTCGATTCTGCGCTTCCATGGCCGGGGGGAGCCCCTCCTGCACCCCCACTACGTTGACATGATTGCCTGCGCCAAGAAAGCGGGGGTCGGTACCGTGACCAGCTTCACCAATGCGACACTCCTGGATGAGGAGAAGGCGAACGCCATCCTGGATGCCGGCCTGGACCTGATGGAGCTCAGTATTGACGCATACACAGAGGATCGCTATCGTGAGTTCCGTGGGACGGACTACTTCAAACAGGTTGTGCAGAATGCCGAGAGCTTCATCCGCGCTCGCAACCAGAAGAGGTGTGGCACCAAGGTGATTGTATCGGCCGTGGACTGCCCGGAGTTCCAGCCGGAAAAGGAGGAGTTCCGGAGATTCTGGTCCGAACGCGCGGACGAGGTGATCTTCCGCCCGTATCACACGTACGGCGGAAGGCTGCCATTGATATGTGCACGCCCGCCTGAGGAAGTGGTGCCCTGCTCCCAACTCTGGATGCGGTTCTCCATCAACCCGTGGGGACAGGTGAATGCCTGCTTCAACGATTGGGCCGATGAGGTGTTGGTTGGGGATCTGAATGATCCGGGGGCCACCATCGCCCAGATATGGCGGGGCACGGAGTTCGATGCCCTCCGGGAAGCAAGCCTGCAAGGACACTCGATTTTGAAATGCTGCGGTACCTGCTTGGCTACTAGGAAGGGTTGGGTCGAGACCTACCAGCGGTTGCTTGGGAAGTTGAGGGATAGAGCCCCAAACAGAAACCTTGTGTGAAAGAAGAGTGGGTGATCATGGCTGCGAACAGATTTCTGTTAAGAAAGGAATACTTCGGGGGTCTGATTTACGACCGTCTTACAAGAAGGGAAACGCTCTTGGATAAGGAAGAACACTGCCTCCTTGAATCGATCGGGGACAGGGATCTGGGTTCGATGAGTCTGACCACAAAACAAAGAGACTTCGTTGAGGGTCTGAGGGCAAATGGCATAGTCTCTGCCAATGGCTTCGAGGCAGACCGCGTAGAGGTCCCTGTCATAAGGGACGGCGTTCTTTCCGCCCCCATTAGGCTCTATTACCACATAACCTTCGGGTGCAACCTGACCTGTCAGCATTGCATGTTCGGAAACAGGAAGAGGGACCCTGATGAACTTACCACGAAGGAGGCATTAGACGTTCTCAGGCAGCTTCAGGAGATTGGCAGCCCCGAATTGAGGCTCACGGGTGGGGAGCCCACGGTAAGGCCGGACCTCTTTGAGATCATTCAGGATGGGGTCCAGCGGAACATGAACGTAGTGGTCAACACGAACGGCGTCTTTGGCGACGACATCAGGAGGAAGTTCGTGACCTCTGGCGTGGGAGGCCTTGTCATCAGCGTTGACGGTGACAGAGAGACGCATGATAGAATAAGAGGAAGAGAGAGCTTTGATGTGACCATGGATACAATCTGCTATCTCGCAGAGTACAACGGAACCGCTGTCAGACAGATAACGGTCTGTTTGAATCCTACCATTAGCAGGGAGAACTGGCATCTTGCAGAATTCTTGGTACGCAGAGCTGTAGAACTCGGCGGGGCCAAGCTCGGGATAGAGATAAACTTCATGCCTTTGAGACCGTTTGGAAAGGGCCGTAATCTCATCCCCAAGATGTTGGACCCCAAAGAGTGGCTATCATTCACCAAAGAGATTGCCAGACTAAGGAACGACCCCACAGTAAGGGAAACCGGTCTCCGCATATACAGCATGAACATGGACATTTTTGGGTGTTATCCAGACTGTACTGACAGGCCTGTTCCCTTTGACAGGTCCAGCTGCGGGGCGGCGACGTTCCGAATGGGGCTGGGCCCCGACGGGGGTGGGAACATATGCGGCTTCATAGGGGCAGAGGCCGAGTTCAAAACGCCCACCACGAGGGAGGCCTCTGTGCTTGACATATGGCATTCAGAGGCATTTGAGAAGTTCAGGCATGTGGTAAAAGAGCCATGCGAACTCTGCGGATTCTACAGAAAGGAATGCGTGGGTGTCTGCAAGGCCATGTCTTATATTGCGACTGGTGACTTCGGCAAGTATGACCACTACTGCTTTGCCCATTTGCTCGGCAAAGCCGGCTTGCAGTCTAGGACTGTAGAACGCCCCGGAACGTAGAGGTACGTCAAATGACGCTTGGGACAGGAGCTTCACGTAAAGGAGGTGATACACAATGACCATACCGAAACGTTTTACGTTAAGGTGGGAGTATTTCGGTGGAATAGTCCATGATGCCAGAAACATGATCTGCCACGTTCTCAACGAGTACCAAAGCAAGATGTTCTCAAGAATCTTGGTGGAACAGATGCATTCGTCTTACGCGACTCAAGCGGGCATATCGGTTCGCGAACTTGAGGAGGAGGGATTTGATCCGGTGGATATCAAGAAGTATGCGGATATGGGTGTTCTGGAGACTACGCAGGATGTAGTCTACGCTTCAGATAACTTACGCTTGGTGAGCCTGCCTATTCTTCCGAACCATTGCCTTTCAGCGCCGATCAGGATTTACGATACCTACACCCGACGGTGTAACCTCGACTGCAAACAATGTTATGTCAGTAGCAGAACGGACTTCCCGGAGACCAGAAGAACCATTGAGCAAACGGAGACAATCATGCGGAAGTTCTATGAGGTAGGCACAATGGAGTGGCGGTTCACAGGCGGTGAACCGACATCCTGTGATGACCTTCTGGAGGCAATCGCCATTGCCAAGGGATTCGGGATGGCGGTGATGCTGAATACCAATGGCTGCTGGAATGAAGCCATGATGGAGAACATCCCGGAAGCTGGGATTGATGAAATAATCATCAGCCTTGAAGGCAGCGAAGAGGTCAATGACAGAAGACGTAACCCCGGCGTGTTTCGGAAGATCATACGCGCGCTGGACCGCATTGCCCAGCACAACCAAGACCGCCCGGACAGGAGGATAAGGGTGACCCTAAACATGACAGTCGCCCGCGATAACGTATCGGAGGTCGAGTCTGTCATCAGGCTGGGGGCAGGCTATGGCTACAATGTCAATTTTGTTCCACTCAGGCCGTATGGACGGACGCTGACCGACCTCCAGGGCATGATGCTTTCCACCGAAGAGTTCATGAGGTTCTCGGAGAATGTCCAGAGATTGAGGGTGGACCCAGAAATCCGGACCTCAGGCATAAGGATAATCCACAAGAACATGGACCTGTTCTGCTCTGATTATCCGGACAAAAGTAGGGAGCCCTTCCCGTTCAACTATTCTTCTTGCGGGGCTCTGTCCACAGGGTTCGGGCTCTGCTCTGATGGCAGGGTAAATGCCTGCGGTTTCCTCATGAATGACCCGGAACTTCTCGGGCCGAGCATGCTGGATGTCTCCGTCTCGGAGGCGTGGCTGCACCCGAAGATGGAGCGGATCCGCAGGGCCAAGAAGGTCGGCTGTCCCCAGTGCCGGTTTTATATGAACCAATGCGAGGGCAAGTGCGTCGCTATGGTGCTCGCGAATGGCGGGAGAATCGAGGCCGGCAAGCTGCTGGGAAGGGACCCGTATTGTTTTGGGCCTCTGATGCCCAAGGCGTGAAGGGCTGGACGGAAAGCCGGCTCAGCCCCCGATCGTTTTACTCACCGTGCCATCTGGGAGTGAAACCATGAATGATATCAAAACGAGGCTGCATCAGGCCTGGAAGAGGAAATTTGCCCGGCTTTTCGAGGCAGATGAAAGGGAAACCAAGACGCTCTCGTCACCTCAGGGACAGGCGCTTTGCCAAGTCACATACTCGAAAAGACTGGAGCAGTGGTATCGGAGCTCCGTGCGAAAGGCGAGGTATGAGAAGCCGGAATGCTTCTTTTGTGAGAAACATGATGAATACGCCTTGCTGGAGACTGTCACGCAGTTCCACCATCTGGGCATCTATTTCAATGCGAAATACGTTGCGCCTTGCCATTTTCTGATCTCGCCCGGGTCCGAGCACAGGGAATACCCGAACGAAAGGGACGTCGTCGCCCTTTCTGAACTGGCCGGTTGTACAGGGCTGTCGATCCTTGGGAATTTCAGGGATTCAGGCGCGAGTTATCCGCGGCATGTCCACTACCAGTCCCTGGGCCTGGAGTTCCCGATGGCTGGAACGCCGGAGGAGGAAATATTCGTGAGCGATTCGATCCGGCTGGCAAGGATGGACTATCCGGTGGTGGCCTTGTGCGTCTGCCCGCGCGGAACCAAAGGCCTGAAACTGGCCGGTGTGGTGGTACCAAAGGTGCCGCATCCACACAATCTACTGTTCTACGGTGACAACATATTTATTATCCCCAGGGCGAAGTCCATTCCGTTCAATACCAAAGGTTTCAAATTCGGAGCGGCCGAGGTCTGTGGACATGTTTTCGCCAGGACAAGAGAGATGTATGAGATGATGGACTATGACCTGACGCTGGCCGCTTTGCAGGATGTATGTGTTCCTGGGCGGGACAAGAAGGCACAGGAATGTGAAAACAGGTTTCTGGAAGCCATAGAAGAGGCGACTCATGAGGTACAAGATACGTAGGGAAAGGGAGGGGGCGTTTGTCTTTGATATGCAGGAACGTCTTGTTTCTACCCTCCTTGAGGGTGAGGTTGCGTCCGTCCTGGCCTCGGACAATGGGATGGGGTTGCCCTCGAATCTGGAAGAAAGGCGGTTCTTCCGGGACGGAAGGCCGGACTTTGTTCTGGTCCAACTCCCCACTTATATTGGGGATACGGGCTGGCTGGCAGCCCCCAACCGGCTTTACCTTGAGTTGACCAGGCAGTGCAACCTGCGCTGCCGGATGTGCTACAATGCGGCAGGCGGTCCGCTTCCCAATGAGATGAGTACAGGCCAATTCAAGACGCTTCTGGACGAAATGGATAGGGCGGGTGTCTTTGAGGCTCGCCTCACTGGTGGTGAGCCTACCCAACGTCGCGACTTCTTCGAGATTCTGGACTACGCCATTGGAAAGGGATTCTACGTGAGCTTGGCGACCAACGGTGTCTGGAAAAGTGACATGACACGGGAGGTCTGCCAGCGCCGGCTCGACGATGTCGTTGTTTCTCTCGAGGGGCCTGAGGACGTCAATGACCAGTTTCGGCAAGGGGGGAGTTTCAGGAAGACCCTGGCTTCCCTCCAGGCCCTGAAGGAGGGCGGCATCAGGAAGGTAAGGATAAACACCGTTCTCTCCCGGGTCAACTGCCGGAGGATCGAGCCCCTGTTCCAGATATGTAGGGACTATGACCTTCTTCTCATTGACTTCATCCATCCCAGACCGTTCGGCAGAGGCGCCAGCCAGGACGCCACGCACATGACTCTGACCGCCCAGGAGACTTTGGAGTTCAACCTGCTCGTGCGGGAGTTGCGGGAGAAATATCCCGGCGTCAAGGTGGTGATGGACTTTGACCTCCTGACGACGAAGGACCTTCCCAAGCACCCCATTGTTCCCAGGACAAAGGCCTGCCCGGCAGGCAGGGAGTTCGCATTTGTCTCGCCGCAAGGGAATGTTTTTCCCTGTGGGGTGGCACCTGTGCACGATGTGGGCCGGATGACCGAAACGGAGAAGAATCTCTTCATCGCAGGGAATGTCCTGACGAAAAGCCTGTTGGAGATATGGCACAGTTCTCCTGTCTGGGAGGCCTTCAGGAATCTCGCCCAATGTAAGCCTCCCAAATGCCGCTCCTGCACGTTCTGGGGCAGAAGGTGTTTCGGCACCTGCCCCATTGGCGCCTACTACCACACGGGCAAACTGAATGGCGAAGACCCGTACTGCTATTCTCATTTGCTTGGGTAGGAAGGAGATGACCCATGATCGACGTGCCCAAACTGATTGCGATGTCCGTTCCGGTGTTGAAGGGGTTCAAGCGGATTGAGCCGAGGGACTGGGGACTTGACGGGACATTCTTGGAGCTCATGACCGAGATTGGCTCGCTGGGCAGGAATCTTACCATCTGGGAGAATTATCGGCATGGCCACAGGTCCAGGCACAATATGGCAGATGAGCTTTCGGATATACTCTTCGTGCTGGTCAAGCTCACAGTAAACATGGACATCAAGTGCAGCAGGCTGGAGCCGCGTAAGATAGAATCCCCGGAGACGGCATTCTTCATGCTGGCGGAGCTTGCCCTGACACTCCGGAAGGAAATGGGCGCAGAATCCGCCGACACACAGGTCATCCGACGACATATTGAAGAGATGATCTCCCTCATCGGCGGTTTTGTCGATTACTATGCGATTTCTCTGGAAGAGGCCCATCAGGAAGAAATGAGGTTCGCCTCCCTCTGGCAAAGGCTGTTCTTCACCCCTGAGGGCAGGAGGATTGAGCACCTTGTATTTCTGAGAAAGCTCGTCTGGGGATTTGCCGGCTGGCAACATGTCAGGAAAATGGACCGATGAATTTGGAGAAAGATCCCACATCTCTCATGGTTGTCTTCTTTGTCAACTTGGCGACATCTGCTCAGAAGAGGTATGCTAGCCGGTAGGGTGGGTTCTTAACCCACGCGTTGGGGCGGTCGATGCGCACAGGACGCGTGGGGTAAGACCCCACCCTACGGCGCGACGTGGAGCAATAGGCCGCGGACAGGCAGTTGATAGAGCAGTTGGCACATTCGCGCGAGGCACTGGCGGGCGCGTCCGGATATCCGCGGACTGTGCGCAAGGGCGAAGAAGAAGGTGGCTGCGGGGTCGTCGGGTTCTGCTGCACCAGGACGGTGCCGGGCCGGCATATCTATGAGCCGTCCAAGCAGATGCACAACCGCGGCAACGGCAAAGGCGGCGGCATCGCGGCGGTGGGGCTCGTGCCCGAGCAGTTGGGCGTCAGCCGGCAGGTGCTCGATGAGCATTACATGCTGCACATCGCGTTGCTCGACCCGAATGCCCGCGCCGGGGTCGAGAAAGAGTTCATCACGCCGCATTTCGATGTAGCCGCATCCGCCGCACTGGACAAGGTGGACGACTGGCAGGCGGTGGGCGACCTGGAGGTCAAGCCGCCGGACGTGTGGCGCTATTTCGTTCGGGTCAAGCCGAAGGTGCTAGACGACTTCGTTCAGGAAAGCGGCCTGAAAGAGATGGATCGGCAGGCGGCCGAAGATGAGTACGTCAGTCAGAACAGCTTCAAACTCAACCAGAAGTTCTACGCCTCGCTCGGCAAGCAGCGGGCGTTCGTGCTGTCCCACGGCCGGAACATCATGATTCTCAAGGTTGTCGGCTACGCCGAGGCCATCGTCAAATACTACAAAATCGAGGATCTCTGCGCCCACGCCTGGATCGCCCATCAGCGCTATCCGACGAAGGGGCGTGTCTGGCACCCCGGCGGGGCGCACCCGTTCGCCGCGATGAACATGGCCCTCGTCCACAATGGCGACTTCGCGAACTATCACTCGGTCAGCGAGTACCTCAAGCAGCGGAACATCTATCCGCAGTTCCTCACCGACACCGAGGTCTCGGCCCTGCTGTTCGACCTGCTGGACCGGACCTATCGCTACCCTCTCGAATACATCATTGAAGCCTTGGCCCCGACGACCGAGTTGGACTTCGACCGGCTGCCCCAGGACAAGCAGGGAATCTACAAGGCCATCCAGACAACGCATATTCACGGCTCGCCGGATGGCCCGTGGTTCTTCATCATCGCCCGCAACGTCGCCCGGGAGAACAAGTTCCAGCTTATCGGCATTACGGACACCGCAATGCTCCGGCCCCAGGTATTCGCCTTGTGCGAAGGCGAGGTCCAGGTCGGCCTGATCGCCTCGGAGAAGCAGGCGATCGATGCGACGCTGCAGAGCCTGCATAGGGAGGACAAGCGCGTCTGCCCGGTTGTCGACCGCTACTGGAACGCTCGCGGCGGCAGCTATACGGATGGCGGCGCATTTCTCTTGAACCTCGAGAAGGACGCGCGCGGCGCGCTACGCATGACGTGCACGGACAAATTCGGCCAGCCGGTGCCGATGCCGAAATGAAGCCAGTCCTGCGACTTCTCGGCGGATTCGGCTTCTCTGCGCGGCGACAAAGCCGTGAAAGAGAAGCTGGACGGATGTCTGCGGGCCGGCAGCGCGGTCGGCCTGTACGAGTTTGTTCGCGACGGAGCCAAGACGCGGTCCTTCGACGTGTTCCGCACGGTCTGTCGGACCCTCGCTGAGCGCGGGGCCAATCGGGAGAACACGGCGGCAGTCATCGAAGCCTTCACGTTGCTCAATGACCGCAAGTACCCGACCGGTGGCAAGCGACGCAGCCACATCCTGCATCTGGTTCGCAGCGAGTTATTCCGGCTCCTGCGGTCGCTGCCGAAGATCAAGGCAGAGGACCCCGGCCTCGGGCCTTATCGCCTGATCGATCTCAAGACCAGGGGCGACCTGCGCGGACCCGCGCGTGGCGAGACCACGCTGGTCATCGACGCAGCGGGCTTCCCGCCGGAAGGCGAAGGCTGCGACTCGACGCTCCTGTGCGATGCGTTTCTCAAAGGTTGGCGGCGCTTCATTACCTTCGATCTGCGCGGGCAGCGGTTCCACGGCTGCGGGCTCGGACCCGACACCGATGACGTGACCATTGACATCTACGGCAGCTCCGGGGACTACCTCGCCTCCGGCATCGACGGCCTGACGATCACAGTGCACGGCAACGCCCAGGACCAGTTGGGCCAGATCATCAAACGCGGTAAGCTCGTTGTTCACGGCGACGTCGGACAGACGTTCATGTATGGGGCCAAAGGCGGCAACATCTTCATCCTCGGCAACGGGGCGGGCCGGCCTTTGATCAACTCCGTCGGCCGGCCGAAGGTCGTCATCAACGGCACATGCCTGGACTTTTTGGCGGAGTCCTTCATGGCGGGCGATCCGCTCGCCGGCGGCGGTTTCGTAATCCTCAACGGCATCCGGATCGACGAGGACGGCGGGGTCGTGGCGCTGCCCGAGCCGTATCCGGGCAGCAACCTGTTCTCGCTCGCTTCCGGCGGGGCGATCTACGTCCGCGACCCGCACCACCAGGTGGTCGATCAGCAACTCAACGGCGGCAAGTTCACCACGCTCACGCCGGCGGACTGGGACTTGATCCTGCCCTATCTCCAGGAAAACGAGCGGCTGTTCGGGATCAAGGTCGAGGATCTGCTGACCGTCGATGGCCGCCAGGGCAAGGCGGAAGAAGTCTACCGCAAAGTCGCGCCGGTCGCGCTCAAGGCTCTCGCCAAAGTGGCGGCCCTGCCCGGCAAGGAAGAGAAGCAGACGGCCGTGAAGAATTGAGGCATTGACTCGTGTAAGTGAATCCCAGACATGACGATAACGATTTCAAGAGACAAGTGCACTCGGGGCATTCTCACGAAGGTCCGGGAGATCTCGGGCGTAGACCTGAGCAAGTGCTACCAGTGCAAGAAGTGCACCAGCGGATGTCCGGTGTCGAGCATGGCCAAGTGTCCGCCCTCGGAGATGATGCGGCGGCTGCACCTGGGCGATGAGCTTCTGAGCAGCGACATCCTCTGGATGTGCGTCTCGTGCGAGACCTGCTCGGCACGATGCCCAATGGGGATCGACGTGGCGGCAGTGATGGATGCTCTGCGGAAGCTGGCCGTCCAGCGCAGGGCGGCCAAGCCTGAGGGTAATGCGCCGCTGTTCAATCGGGCGTTTCTCAAGACCGTCCAAGCGTTCGGGCGGACGTACGACATGGCCATGATCGCCGGCTACAAGCTTGGCAGCGGCAAACTCCTGGCCGACACCGAGAAATTCCCGGCCATGCTCAGGAAACGCAAGATCGCACTGTTGCCTCCGCGCGGGGCGGATCGCAAAACCGTGCGTCGCATCTTCAAGAAAACGAAAGAGGACGGGGCGGGGCAATGAAATACGCATATTTTCCAGGCTGTTCGGCGGAGTCCACCGCGCGGGACATGCATCAGTCTGCCCTGGCCGTGGCCGAGAAGCTGGGGATACAGTTGGTCGAGCCGAAAGGCTGGACCTGCTGCGGCGCCACGGCGGGGCACCAGACCGATCGTACCCTGGCGGTGGCTCTGCCGGCAGCCACCCTGGTCAAAGTCCAGGACATGGGCCTCGACCTGGTCGTCAATTGTGCCGCCTGTTACAACCGTATGAAGGTGGCGAATCACGAGATCGCCGGGAACAGACAAGTACGGGTCAAGGTAGCCGAAGCGGTAGGCCGGGACTATGACGGCTCCGTGAAGGTGCGGCACCTGCTCGAAGTGCTCCTGGATGACGTGGGGACGGAGGCGATTCGCAAAACCCTGCACAGTTCCCTGGCCGGCATGAAGGTGGCCAGCTACTACGGGTGCCTCCTGGTCCGGCCCAGCGAGGTCACCGGGTTCGACGATCCGGAGAATCCGAGTTCGCTGGATCGGCTGGTTGCCGCGATGGGCGGCACAGCCCTCGAATGGCCTCATAGGGTGGAATGCTGCGGCGGTGGCCTGTCCATGTCGCGAACCGATGTGGTTGTGAACCTCACGGACTCCATCGTCGGGATGGCCAAGCTGGCCGGCGCTGACTGCATCGCCGTCAGTTGCCCCATGTGCCAGATCAATCTCGACATGCGTCAGCTCGACATCGCCAAGAGCAAGGGCAACCGATACGACCTGCCGGTCCTGTACATCACGCAACTGCTGGGGCTTTGCCTCGGCGTCGGGCCCCAGAGACTCGGTTTGAACAAGCTCATGATCTCGCCGGCCAAGGTGGTTCAGGCCGTCGCGGCCGCGTGAGGATCACGAATGACTCAGCAATCTGCCAAAACGAATATGGGTGAGAACGGCCGGAAGAAGGTGGGGGCGGTGCTGGTGCAGGGCGGCGGCATCGCCGGCGTGCAGGCGTCGCTGGACCTGGCCAACTCGGGTTTCAAGGTCTATCTCGTCGAGCGCGAGGCGGCCATCGGCGGTATGATGTCCCATCTCGACAAGACCTTCCCGACCGGCGACTGCGCCACGTGCATCGTGTCGCCCAAGCTCGTCGAGTGCGCCCGCAACCTCAACATCGAAATTCTGACGATGTCCGAGCTGATGAACCTCAAGGGCGAGCCGGGCCACTTCAAGGCCACCGTCAAACGGTATCCGCGGTACGTGGATGAGACCAAGTGCAACGGTTGCAGCGAGTGCACGAATGCCTGTCCGGTGCAGATCCCGGATCACTTCGACCGTGAGCTCGGCCAACGCAAGGCCATCGCCAAGCACTACGCGCAGGCGACGCCGAACATCTTCGGCATTCTCAAGAACGGTCACTCGCCCTGCAAAGTGGCCTGTCCCGCGAACGTCAACGTGCAGGGGTACGTGCAGCTCATCAAGAAGAAGGAGTATATCAAGGCCGTGAACCTGATCCGCGAGCGGAATCCGCTGGCGGCGATCTGTGGCCGTATCTGCACCCATCCCTGCGAGAGCAAGTGCACGCGTGGCAAAGCCGATGAGCCGCTCGCGATCCGGCTGCTCAAGCGTTTCGCCTCCGACAAGGAGGTGCAGATGCTGGAGGCAGGCAAGCTGACCCTGCCCCCGGAGAAAACGCCTGCGGCGGGCGTGAAGAAAGTCGCTGTCATTGGGGCTGGCCCGGCAGGACTGACCGTCGCGAACGATCTGGCCGACCGGAGCTTTGCGGTGACGGTCTACGAGGCCCAGCCGGCGGCCGGCGGCATGCTCCGCTACGGAATCCCGGAGTATCGCCTGCCCAAGAACGTGCTCGACCACGAAATCGAGCTGATCCGGCGGAAAGGCGTGCGGTTTGTTTTCAACTGCCGCGTCGGCAAAGACATTTCTTTGGACCAGTTGCGTAAAGACAACGGCGCCGTGTTCCTCGGCTCCGGCGCGACCCAGGGCCGGTTGCTGGGCGTGGACGGCGAAGACAAGAGAGGCGTAGTTCAGGGTGTCGAATTCCTCCGTCAGGCCGGCTCCGCCGGCAGCCAGCCTGAAGTGAAAGCCCGGGTCGTCGTGATTGGCGGCGGCAACGTGGCGGTGGACGTGGCGCGCACGGCCCTGCGTCTCGGGGCCAAGAGCGTGGAAATGGTGTCGCTGGAACAGCGGCACGAGATGCCCGCGTACGCCGAAGAGGTCGAGGCCACTGTGCACGAGGGCATCAAGGTAACCAACGGTTGGGGACCTCGCGTCATTCTCGGCAACGGCACCGTCACCGGGATCGAGCTGAAGAAATGCACGCGGGTCTTCGATGAGAACGGGCGCTTCAACCCGGTGTATGCGGAGCAGGAACGGACCGCCATCGAGGCCGATCAAATCATCACGGCTATCGGGCAAACCACGGAGGAGGAGTTCACCAGGCATGTCGGCCTCCAGGGCCGGTATTTCCAGGCCGATCCTGTGACGCTCCAGACCTCGCTGCCGGGCGTCTTCGCCGGGGGTGATGCCGTGAGCGGCCCCAAATCAGTGATTGAAGCGGTGGCCGCCGGCAAGCGGGCGGCGGAGTCCATTGACCGCTATCTGAGCGGCAAGGAGATGATCTCCCAGCGGTTCGACAGCACCATCAAACCGGTTCCGGAGGAGCTGCTGCCGGCCATCGACGACGTTGAAGAGAAACCTCGCGCCAAGGCCGGTGAACTGCCTGTGACCCAGAGGGTCGGCAGTTTCAACGAGGTGGAGACAGGTCTGACGGAGGCACAGGCACTGGCCGAAACGGAACGATGCTTGAACTGCGGCTTGTGCTCCGAATGCCAAGAGTGCGTCGAGGCCTGCAAGCAAAACGCGATCGATCACTTCATGGGGGAGCGGACGGTGGAGCTGGAAGTCGGGTCGGTCGTCCTGACCACCGGCTTCGAGGAATTCGACGCGCGCCGCAAGGGCGAGTTCGGCTGGGGGCGGTATCCGAACGTGGTCACGAGCGTTCAATTCGAGCGGATGTTGTCGGCGGCCGGGCCGTTCGAAGGGCATATCGTGCGGCTTTCGGATCGTCGCGAGGCCAAGCAGGTCGCCTGGATTCAGTGCGTCGGCTCGCGCGATTCCAAATGCGGCAACGAATACTGCTCGTCGATCTGCTGTATGGCCTCGACGAAACAGGCCATGGTGGCCCAGGACCACACGCCGGGCCTGGAAGCGACGATCTTCTACATGGACATCCGCGCCCACGGCAAGGATTTCGATCAATACTACGAGCGGGCCAGGAATCAAAACGGCGTCCGCTACATCAAGAGCATCCCCTCGCGCATTGTCCAGATGCCGGCGACGATGAACCCGCGCGTCCGTTTCGTGGACGAGACCGGCAAGTTGCGCGAGGAAGAATTCGACCTGGTCGTATTGGCCGTTGGCTTGGAGCCTTCCGGCACCGCCATGGAACTCGCTTCCCGCCTTGGCATCGAGTTGAATGAATACGGCTTCTGTGCAACGCAGCGTTCGCTGCCCGTATCCACGTCCCGGCCGGGCGTCTTCGTTGCCGGGGCTTTTCAGGAGCCGAAGGATATTCCCGAGACCGTCATGCAGGCCAGTGGCGCGGCCTCGATGGCGATGGAGTTGCTGGCGTCAGCCCGCAACACACGGACGGTGAAGAAGAAGTACCCGGACGAGCACGATGTCACGGACGAAGAGCCGCGTATCGGCGTCTTCGTGTGCCACTGCGGCCGGAACATCGGCTCGGTGATCGACGTGGAGCACGTAGCCACAACCATGGCGGCCGAGCCCGGCGTGGTCCTGGCGACCCACACCATGTTCACCTGCTCGGACACGAGTCTGTCGAACATCCGCGCGCAGATTGTGGAGCATCGGCTCAACCGCATCGTGGTCGCCTCTTGCACGCCGCGGACGCACGAGCCTTTGTTCCGCGAGACGATGCGCGAGGCAGGGCTCAATCCCTATCTCTTCGAAATGGCCAACATCCGCGACCAATGCTCCTGGGTTCATTCCGCGTCGCCCGAGATCGCCACGCAGAAGGCTACGCAACTGGTCAAGATGGCGGTGGCACGCTCGCGGTTGCTGTCCGCGTTAGAGCCGGGGACGCTGGCTGTCGATCAGAAAGGCTTGGTGATTGGCGGTGGTCTGGCGGGCATGACCGCCGCATTGGCCCTCGCCAACCAGGGCTTCAAGGTCCATTTGGTGGAGCGGACACAGCGGCTGGGCGGTCATCTGCACGACATTCATCACACGCTGGAAGACACGGACGTCGCCGGTATGACGGCGAGTTTGATCCGGCAGGTGCAAGAGAACAAGAATATCGACGTGTATCTGGGAACGGACGTGGCGGAGGTCAAAGGCCACATCGGCGAATTTCATGCAGCCCTGTCCTGCAACGGCCGGAAGGCCGAAGTCAGTGCAGGTGTCGTGATCGTCGCCACCGGTGCCGAGAAGGCCGAAACCACGAAATTCCTTGGCGGCTCGTCACCAGGGATTACTACTCAAATTGACTTGGAAAAGCAGCTTCATGAAGGGCATCTTGCGGCCGGACTCCAGAACGTTGTCATGATCCAGTGCGCCGGGTCGCGCGATGAGGAGCGGCCCTATTGCAGCCGCATCTGCTGCTCGATGGCAGTCAAGAACGCCTTGGCCATCAGGGCGAAGTCGCCGGAGACGGATGTCTTCGTCCTCTATCGCGACCTCCGGACGTACGGTTTCCGGGAGATCTACTATAGGAAGGCCCGGGAAGCCGGCGTGGTGTTCCTACGCTACACGCGGGAGCAGGCGCCCGTGGTATCCGAGACCGGCGGGCTCAAGGTCAGCGTGAACAGCCCGGACTTCCCGGAGCCGATCGAGATCGAAACGGACCTGGTCGTCCTGAGCACCGGCATCGAGGCGGACCGGACCAACAATAAACGTGTCTCCGACATGCTCAAGGTGCCGCTCAATGCGGACGGCTTCTACGTCGAGGCCCACATGAAGCTGCGGCCGGTCGATTTCGCCACCGAAGGCATCTTCCTGTGCGGCCTGGCGCATGCGCCGAAGTTCATCGACGAGACCATCGCCCAGGCGCGGGCGGCCGCGGCCCGCGCGGCGACCGTGCTGTCCAAGACGCACCTCGATGTCAGCCCGCAAGTCTCGTACGTCGATCAGAGCAAGTGCATCTCGTGCATGACGTGTGTACACGCCTGTCCCTACGGCGCCCCCTTCTGCAACACCGACGGGAAGGGCCAGATCGAGGCCGCCAAGTGCATGGGCTGCGGCATCTGTGCCTCCGAGTGCCCGGCCCGGGCGATCCAACTGAATCACTTCGTGACCGACCAGTTCCGTGTGATGATTCGCACGCTCTTCGCCGCGGGCAACGGCGTGTCGAGAGTGGACAGTCCACGGTCGACAGTTCCCAGTTTGCTGACAACGGACAGAATATGAAAAGTGCTGCATTTGAACCGAGAGTCCTGGCCTTTTGCTGCCACTATTGTGCCTACGCGGCGGCGGACCTGGCGGGCACGATGCGGATTCAATATCCGCCGAATGTCCGCATCATCCGCACGCCGTGCACCGGGCGACTGGAGACCGAATTCCTGATCAAGGCGTTTGAGACGGGTGCAGACGGCGTCCTCGTGGCGGGCTGCCTCGAAGGCGGCTGCCACTACACGAGCGGCAACTTGTACGCCAAGCGACGTGTTCAGTACATGCGGGACATGCTGGAGGAGATGGGGTTGGAGAAGGAACGCCTGCGCATGGTCAATATCTCGGCGGCGATGGCACGGCCCCTCTCGGACGCCATCACGGACATGATCGAGACCGTTCGCAAGCTCGGCCCGAATCCCGTCACCCGCAACGGCCACAAGAGCAAAACGACCAATTCGCGTGTGGAGCCGTCGAATGCGAATGCGCCATTGAAGAAAGTGGAGAAGACTTCATGATCGTTGCCGAAAGAAAGAAGATCCCGGAGCTGTTGGCTATCGTCAGGGAGCACCAGAAGCTGCTCGTGCTGGGCTGCGGAACGTGCGTGACGGTCTGTCTGGCCGGCGGCGAGCGTGAGGTCGGCATCCTCAGCTCGGCTCTGCGGATCGCGTCGCGGCTGCAGGGCGTCGATCTGGCGGTCGAGGAGCTGACCATTGAACGCCAGTGTGACAATGTCTTCATCGAACAGGCGGCCGACGCGGTCGAGAGAAACGACGCGGTTCTGTCCCTTGGCTGCGGTGCCGGCGTGCAGGCGGTCGCGGAACGCTACCACAGCAAGCCCGTATATGCAGGTCTAGACACGACGTTCCTCGGCATCCTGGAGGAACAGGGCATCTGGACCGAGAAATGCGCTGCCTGCGGGGCCTGCGTTCTGCACGAGTACGGCGGGATCTGCCCCGTCACTCGCTGTGCCAAGCGTATGCTCAACGGCCCCTGCGGCGGCTCTCGGGAGGACCGCTGCGAGGTCCGTCCGGATGTGCCGTGTGCTTGGCAACTCATCTACGCCCGTCTCAAGGAGATTGGGCAGATCGGCAAACTGCGCCAGATCGCACGCCCCAAGAATCGGAGTCGGAGCCTGGATGGCGGCCAGCGCCTCATCGTTCGCCAAGATCACCGAATCTAAAGTCGGTTAGAGATAAGACTCGGTTGCGACTGTATCGACCTTAGGTTCGTATGACGACTGGCGGTGGGTCCAGATCATGGGCTGACCGGCTCCCGGGGCCGATGAGGCTCAGGTGCAGGCCTCCTTGGGGGTTCGCTTCCACCAGGTATCGCCGAAGGTGAGTTGAGCGTTCTGACCCGTCAATGCCTGCGGAACCGTACCCCGAGCCTTCCCGCTTTGGTCCGCCAGGTGACTCCCTGGGCGCAGGATCGCAATACTCGTCAATGTGGCGTCGACTGGCAATTCACGACGAAAGATGCTCGCATCAAGCTCAAACGCCTCTACCCAGAGGTTCAATTGTCATGAACCACTAGCGGTCCGTGGCTTCACCCTCGATCCGGTCTATGATTGCCGAGGCTTGATGTACCGCAAAGGCGAATCCGAATATGAATCGGATTTCTACCATGAGTTTCTGGTGGCCCCGCTTCCGCCGGTGACGATGGCCGTTCCGTTCCACACGAGCTGAACGACGTCAGAATCGTCCCATACGTAGTCTTCAGGATCTTCATGATTAAGATGCGATGTGAATTCCTGGGGTCGAGGTACCGGAACAGAAATTACTGGTAAGAGCGATGCCTTCACGTTGTCTTAAGATTTGGCTGTCTAGACTTAACTGTGATGGTGGCTGCCGCAGGGCGTGGCAGCTTCGCCCGCAGCGCCGCTGCGCGTCGGGGGCAGATCCCGGCCTTGCAGAAAGAAGGTAGAAACCATGGAAACCATCGCAGTCATCCCGATCTTCGTGAATGCCGGCGCGGCGGTCTTGCCGACGATCGTGGCCGCCGTCGCCAGCGTAGCCGTTGTGATGTTCAAGCCGCGCGAATTGGTCCATCTGCTGGGCCGCCGACCCGTAGCGGTTGGCGTTTCAGCGGCGGTAGTCGCCATCGGACTGGGGATCACAACATGGTGTCTGACTTCCGCCTCCATGGCTCCTGCGGCCCAACGGGGTGGAGTTGCTGCCGCCGTTCACTACGACTGGGCAAAAGTGGCTCAGGAACTGATCGCTCAGCAGCAAGTTCGCCGAGAGACTTCGGCTACCGCGACCAGATCGACCGGCCAAGCTGGTCTGGCGGCGTCTGCCGCCGCGCGACCTGCTTCCACATCCTTCGCCGAGCAGAATTCCTCCTGTAGCTCCCCTGCCACGGGTCTCTCGGCCGTCAAACTGACCGCTCTGTGGAGCTTCTGCCCGGAGGATACGATGTTTCTGGGTACTCCGGCGTTGGTCGGGAATCGCATCTTTGCGGCAAGTTGCCAGACGGACCTCGGCGGCTACACGGGCCTGCTGGCGTGCTTGGACAGCGAGACCGGCAAGCCACTTTGGCAGGTGGCCGAGATTAAAGGCGAGCCGCTGCGCCCGTTTTTCAGCTCACCGGCTGTGACGAAAGACGGCAGATACCTCGTCATTGGTCAGGGTTTGCACCAGGACCGCGACTGCTCCCTGTTGTGCTTTGACGCCGCCACGGGGCAGCTTCACTGGGCGGTGAAGACGCCCCTGCACATCGAGTCCTCCCCTGTGGTTTTCGGAGACCTGGCGGTTGTTGGAGTGGGCGCCGTCGAGGGCAGGGACGGCAAACCCGTCGGCGATCCCGGTTATTGTCTGGCCGTGCGCGTCTCCGACGGCGAGGAACTCTGGCGACAGCCGGTGAATGATCCCGAAAGCTCTCCGGCCATCGACGAAAACGGCATCGTCTATATTGGCAGCGGCTTCAACGGCAATGCCGTGGTCGCCATCCGCAGCGAGTCCGACGAGCAACTTCGCGTGAGGAACCTGGAGCGTATTGCCTGGCGCACTTCGGTGGCTCAGCCCATCCCCGGTCCGATCGTTCTGGCGGGCGATGTTGTCGTCGCCGGAGGGGGCAACAGCGATCTGGTGCACTCCAACCGCAATGCCCGGGGGCTGGTTGTCGCTTTGGACCGCCGGACCGGGGCGATCCTTTGGCAAGCGCAATTCGACGATGCCGTGCTGGGCGAGATGGCGTGCGGCAATGACACGTTGTTCTGCCCGGTGCGCACGGGCGAAGTAGTGGCCCTGGGGCTGAAAGACGGTCGCGTCTTGTGGCGGACCCGTGTCAGCGGCAATGCCCCGGTTCTGGGTGGCTGCGTCCTCACCGGTTCGCGAGTCTATGCCGCCAGCAGCGACGGATACCTCGCGGTTCTTGATTCCAAAGAGGGTCGCGTGCTGGAGAAGACTTACTTGAACGATCAAGCCAAACCGGGGACGGGCTTGACGCTCTCCACGCCGCGGTTCGCCGGTCGACGGGTGGTTGTGGGAAGCGAGACCGGCGGACTCCGTTGTCTTCTGGAGTCAGGAGGTGCAGAATGATCCCTACGCCGCGATTCACGCAAGAGCTGTCGGAATGCAGCAACGTGCGGTTGACAGGAGGAAAGGCGGTCAATCTGGGCCGGCTCCTCCGTGCGGGTTTCGCCGTGCTCGACGGCTTTGTGGTCAATACGCGCGCCTATGACTGCGCCAGAGCACAGGGTGCTGCGCGTATGCCGGTCGATGTCGCTGAGGAAATCCAGATCGCTTACCGTCTGCTGGGCGGAGGCCCGGTGGCGGTCCGGTCCTCGGCCACGGCCGAGGACATGGCGGGCGCTTCCATGGCCGGCCAGTACGAGACATTTCTCAATATCGAGGGCGAGTCAGCCCTCTTGAGGGCAGTTCGGTGCTGCTGGGCGAGCCTGGATGCGCCTCGTGTCCAGGCCTACCTTCGCGAGCATGGCATTGAGCCGGCCCGCGTGGCGATGGCGGTGATCGTGCAGCGACTGGTACCCGCCGATGTCGCCGGCGTGCTCTTCACCACCAATCCGCACGACGGCCGGACTCGTGAGATGCTTCTCGAAGCCAGTTGGGGATTGGGAGAGATGGTCGTCTCCGGCCGCGTGCAGCCGGACGTCCTGCGCCTGGAACAGGAAACGGGCCGGGTCCTGGAAGCGACCATCGCCGATAAGCAGGTGCGTCTGGCCACGGGGGCGAGTGATGAGAGTCCCGTGGAGGAATCTTCCCGCCGGAAATCTTGTTTGTGCGGGCGTGACGTGTACCGACTCTGGCAGTTGGGAAAGCGCGTTGCGGAGCATTTCGGCTGTCCACAGGATATCGAATGGGCCATCCAGAGCGACGAGTTGTACCTGCTCCAGTCACGCCCCATCACAACCGTCCGTGACATCGAGGCTTATGACGAGGTACTCCGCAAGACACAACGCCATCTGCGGCAGGAATTGGCGGCGGGACGCGGGCCCTGGGTCCTGCACAATCTGGCCGAGACTGTGCCCCATCCTACGCCCTTGAGCTGGAGCGTTCTGAAGCGGTTCATGTCCGGGGCCGGAGGTTTCGGGGCCATGTATCGGCAGGCGGGATTTGAACCATCAGCGGTTGTCTGTCAGGAGGGATTTCTGGAGTGCCTCGCGGGACGCATCTATATGGACGTGGCGCGGGCGCCGCAAATGCTCTTCCCAGGCTTCCCGTTTGCGTACGATCTGGAGGAATTGAAGCGAAATCCGGACGCTGCGCAGACGCCCCCGACGTTGCCGCGCGGCTCGCTTTGGACACAGCGTCGGGCGGGGCGGAGACTGACAACGGTCACTGCCGGTCTTCATGCCTTGGCCGCGACCCTCGAACGCGACCTCCGCGACAGGTTGTTCCCAGAGGTCGCTGCCACTGTGGCTCAGGCGAAGAAGACAGATCTCCATTCGCTGTCCTCCGGCCAGTTGCTGACGCAGTGGTGGGACGACGAGAGCCTGGTCTTCGATTTGTTTGGGCCACGCCTGCTGATGCCTGGTCTGATCGCCGCCATGGCAATGGGAGAACTGCGGGCGTTCCTGCAGGAGGTTCTGTGGGATGAGGACGTCGATGCTCTCGCCCGACTCTTATCCGCGGGTGGCGAGCCGGATCGGACCGGGATGGCTAATGCCGAGCTCTATGAGGTTGCCAAGGGACATCGTTCGCTGGAGGCGTGGTTGGCACAGCACGGTCACCGTGCCGCCGGCGAGCTCGACCTGGCCCAGCCACGGTGGCGCGAGCAGCCGGCAACCGTGCAAGAGATGGCGGATCGCTTGGCGGCAGGCGAGGGACCGTTGGAGAGACATCGTCGCAACGCCGAGGCAATCAGCCGGCAACTCACGTCGCTTCGCACGCGGCTGACCAACCGGCAACGCCGGGAGTTGGATCGACTCGTCAGCCTGGTTCGACGGTACCTCACTCTTCGGGAGGACAGCAAAGACTCCCTGATGCTCGGCTACGACCTGCTGCGCGATCTGGCCCTGGAGGCCGGCCGAAGGTTGGAGGTAGGCCAAGACATCTTCTACCTGACTCGTGACGAACTGCTCGATGCGTTGTGTGTCGGCTTTGCGCCGTACCATTTGATTGAGCAGCGAAAGAGCGTCTATCGGGTCGAGACCCGACTGACACTGCCACGCGTGATCGACGCCGAAGCCGTCGACACACTGGGCGCGACGCCGGACAGTGTGCCGAATGCGGGCGGCTACAAAGCGCTGGCGGTCTCCTCAGGCCAGGCCCAGGGCCGCGTGACGATGGTGTATTCTCCTGCCGAGGCCGGCGATTTGGGCCACGGCTGCATCCTGGTCTGTCCGAGCACCGATCCATCCTGGACGCCCCTGTTTGTCAATGCGGCGGGCCTGGTGCTGGAGTGCGGGGGGATCTTGTCGCACGGCGCGGTCGTAGCGCGTGAGCTGGGGCTGCCCGCCGTGGTTTTGCCCGGAGCAACCCGGCTGTTCTCCGAGGGAGAGCCGATCCACGTGGATGGATCTCGCGGCTGGGTAGGCTCGGGCAGCTCAACCACCTCGGGGACAGAGACGCCAAGGGCGGAGGCAGACGACACGTTCCTCACGCGGGAACTGATCCCACCGCCGGCCGGGCGCAAAGATCGCAGAGCCGCTCGACTCAGCCGCGACCTTGCGGTTGTCTGGGCGATTTATCTGGCAGCATTTTTCCTGCTGCCGCCGCAGTACGTGCGTCAGCCGACCCTCCGGGCCCTGGATGTTGTTCTGTGGCCCCTGGCCCGCACTCTGGGCAAGCCGGCGGTCGTGGCGATTGTCGCCGCGGGTGGGGCCGTGCTGACGTTGGTCGTTCAGAAAGTGGCCACCGACAACCGCCGCTTGCAGGAGGCCAAACGGCGGGCCGCGGCACTACGAAAACAAGCGCAGTTGCTTCCCACAGATTCGCCCCGGGACCCCGGGAACGCCGCTCTCCTGAGCGGCTGCTCTTCCGAAGGCCAATCGGGAGATTGGCGGTCCCGGCAGGCGGCGGGCGTGCAGATGCGCACCTTGGTCGCGGCGATGACTCCGATCGGCATTTTGCTGGGGCCGATGGTGCTGCCTTTTGTCTGGTTCCGTGCGCGGGTCGACCCGGCGGCGTGGAATGCACCGGCAGGCTCTGCCGTGCAGGTCGTGGCAGCCGTAGATAGTGACTGGACTGAGCCGGTCAGGATCGATGTGCCATCGCCGATGGCCGTGGACGAATCGACTCCGGCGTCTCGCACCTTGCCGCCGCTCCGCGAAACCCTGGAACGCCTGCTGGTGCTCTATCGTCAGCCCCGCGACGATCCGGGCCGGCCCTGGGAGTTGAAACTCGCCCCGGATCTGGGTCGCGAGCAGACGGCTAATGACTTGCAGGCTTACCTCGATACCGGGATCCCGCCGCAGGGCATCACGTGGCTGATTCGTCCGCCCAACGACCGGACGCGCAGCGGCCTTTCGGGACCGGGGGGCGGCCGATTCTCGGTGACGGTCATGGCAGGAGAGCACCCGCCTGTAGCGATGGACGTGGTGCTTGGGGACAGGTATCCGCCCGCCCCACGCCGGATTGCCGGACCGGCTGGTTCCCCTGTGCGGGAGTTACGGATCGTCTATCCGAAGTCCAAGCATGAGGCGGTGTTTTGGAGGCCGCTGGCACCTCTGGCAGGTCACGAGCAAACGGCTTGGGCCATGCGGCTGGCCTCCGTCGACGTGGGGTGGCTCTGGCTGTACATCCTCGCCTATCTCCCGACTCTGATTCTCGCTCGGGCGATTCTGAAAGTGGCGTAGCGCCGGGGCAAGCGGTGGCCTTGAAGGAGAAACTCGCGGCCTTCATCGGGTCTTAAGGTGCATGCGATTAGCATCAAGGTGAATTGACAACCGTGTGCTTTAGCCGGGACAGGATAGGCTGGCAGAGAGGAGTAGATTATGTGCAAGAGAACGATCTTATTGGCGTCGCTGGTGGGTATTGCCGCTGTGTCGGTGGTGCTCATCGTCGCAGTAATCCAAGCACCTCCTCGCAGAGATGGCGGCGATTCCTCTTCGGGCCGATTCTCTTCGCGAAGCACGGCCGCGGCCGCCAACCGTGTCGCAGGGCAGGCTCGCTCGGAAGAGCCTCAGGGGGGCGGTCTGGAAGACATTCAGGCCAGAATCCGTGCCAGCGACGAGGAGTGGAAAGTGATTGGTCCCAAGCTGCGCCGATTGATGATGGCGTATGCCGCCGCCGAAGTCAGTTTCGATGAATCGACCCTTGGCGGTACGGAGGATCCGGGCTTTGCTCCGCCGGGGCGGGGCGGACCCGGCGGGTCCGGTGGCGGCCCGGAGGGACCCAGCAAGGATAGTTTCTCGAGCCCGAGCGACGGCGGCCCTGGTCCCGGCGGATTTGGCAGGGGCGGCCCTGGGCCAGAGGGACTCGGTCCGGGCGGACCTGGACCGGACGGATTCGGACCAAGCCCAGGGGGATTCCGGCGTGGTGGGCGTGGTCCGGGCGGATTCGGGGGCATGCCACCGTTCGGCGGCCCGCCGGGATTCGGCGGACCCGGCGGCAGTGCGGTCATGCTGAAACTCGCGGAATTGCGGACTGCCTTGGCCGATCCGAACACCACGCCGGAGCAGCTTCAAGAGAAGATCGGTGCGGTGCGTGGCGCACGCCAGAAAGCCAAAGCCGAATTGGCCGCCGCCCGGAAGGATCTCCTTGAACTACTGACTCCGGATCAAGAGGCCGTGCTGGTCAGTCTCGATTACCTTGATTGATTTGACGATCCCAGCGGCCGGCGCTATCGGGGCCGCGACATTTCCAGGAGGTGTCCCATGAACCGGTACAGTCGAAGATGGTGGGCACAGCCCGCCCTACCAGTCTCGCTGCTGATCTGTCTGGGTTTGGCGGCCCGGTCGCGCGCCTACATCGATATGGCGCCGACGCTCGCCAAGGTCATGACGGACTCCAAGAGTATTGCCGTGATTGAGGTCACGGAGTTCGACCGGGCCCAGCACGCCCTTGTTCTGAAAGAGGTCCGCGCGTTGAAGGGGGAACTCACGGCCGAGCCGATCCGGCACGACGTGACGTCCGAGGAGGGAGGAGTGGTCCCACGGCACATCTTGCAGTGGGCCGGACCCGGCGCGCGGGCCGTCCTGTTTGTGTCGCGGAACACGGCCTTGGTCTGCGTGGGCCAGGGATGGTACCAGGTGCGTTCGACCGGAGCCGGACTCTGGAAGCTCGGCAAAGATCGGCCCGATCTGCCGCTGGCGTACTACGGGTCGTTGTCGCGTCTCGCCGACAGCATCGAGCGGATGCTCGCTGGGAAGGACGCCATTCTCACCGTCGTGGCGCACGGCGCGGAAGATGAGGCCGCCAGCTTCGATCTGGCGTTGAATCGCACCAGTGTGCCGGAATTGGTCAGAGTTCAGCGCATCCGGGCGGATATGAAGATGCCCCCGATGGTCATGGCCGCGTCCTCTAATCCGGCGTATTTCATCGGCATTGGCGCGGTGGATGAGGCCGACTTGCCGGGGCTACTGGAGAAGCTCAAGTCCTCCGATCTCATGACGCGAGCCGATGCGGCCGAGGATCTGCGACGCCTCGGGCCCAAGGCCAGGGATGCCTTGGAGCCTCTGATGAAGCTGCTCAGTGATTCTGCGCCGCAGGTGCGTTTCGCCGCGGCAGCGGCCGTGCTGCGGATCGGCCCCAAGGATACTCATGGCATCGAACCGTTATCGAAAGGCTTGGACAGCACGGACCCGACCGAGCGTCGTGACGCAGCCCGGGTTACCGGGTTGGCAGGTTCGGCCGCCGCCGGGCTAAGTCCGAAACTGGCGGCCTTGTTGAAGGATTCGGATGAATCGACGCGTATCACGGCTTTGCAGGCGATCTCTATGCTTGGTCCTGCTGCGTCCAAAACAAGAGAAGCGGTCGTGGCTCTTCTGGACAACCCGGACCTGGCGGTCGACGCTGCCGACGCCCTGGGCCGGATTGGTCCGGCGGCCCAGCCTGTGCCCGGCCCATTGGTCAAGATGCTGTCGTCAGAAAGCAGCGCCGTGCGGTGGGCGGCCGTGCGCGCCATGGCGCAGATCGGCGGCGAAGAAGCCCATCCGGCGGTGGATTTCATGATTCAGGCCCTGCCCCGTGCTTCCGAGGTGGACGGTTATAACATGATGATCTACTTGGCTCTGCTGGGCCCGGTCGCCCGTGATGCCGCCGATGTTCTCTGGAGCACACACATCAAACATCCCGTACTTCCCTCGGTGACACGATGGGCCATCTCCGGCGGTACGAACCTTCCGTGGCTCGGCGGTCCGGAGGGGCGCGGCGGCGGCAGAGGACCCGGCGGACCGGGATTTGGCGGCGGACCCGGGGGTCCGGGCGGGTTGGGCGGGGGGGGGGGGGGGGCGGCGATATCGGCGCGAT
>Ga0315289_10002951_pt1 | contig 25891 bp, 22 predicted proteins | sample YL17G11_40_MG_FD_203452 | JGI IMG/M metagenome (GOLD analysis project Ga0315289, IMG submission 203452) | Sediment microbial communities from Yellowstone Lake, YNP, Wyoming, USA - YL17G11_40 | ecosystem: Environmental > Aquatic > Freshwater > Lake > Sediment | place: USA: Wyoming | collected...
ATCGGAGGGGTCACGGTGCCTGCTCGCGGCTTCTCAGCCTCAGTTCTGCTGCGGGAGAATTCTGGGAATTTTACTTGACATGGGGATGGCAAAATAGGTACAATACGCCGAAATGGTGGTACCTCACAGGAGGAGGAATGACACCCCAGATTCAACAGGGAGGGATTTTTCACCTGGGTTGTTTCCTAACTTTGCGCGCGGGTGTAAGGCGTGCATGTGTATTGCCGTCGTGCACTCGGGTTAGGAGGAGCGGTGTTAGAGAGTGGGAAAAGGTTGTTGGTTCTGGTGCCTCTTCTCATAGGGGCATGGAGCAACTGTATCTGGGCCTCCGGCCAGACGGCTGCCTGTTCGACCAGAGTGAGTCCAAGGGTCGAAATGGATAGTCTGTCATACCCGGTGGACAGCGGCGATGAACTCGTGCGGCCCTACAGTTGCGACGCGACGCTTCTGGCGGGTGGCCTTCTTGAGCCATCCATTGAAGCCGCCGCCGTTTTGTCATCATCTTCTCTTCCGTCTTTACCCGCCGCGCCGAAGTCCATCTTGATGGCTCTGGTCGGTTTCCTTTGTGTCTCCCTGGTGCGCGACGGCAAGATTTGGCTGGCCGTGGCCGCGTCCCTTTTGCCTGTCGACCACTACCGGCCGAATGCCGTTACTCTGTTATCCTCCCCGCCGCAAGGGAAAAGGATCTTTGGGCATCCAGCGGGGCCGGAAATCTTTTCTGTCCCCTGCGAGCGGACTCCGCTGAATATCCCTACGTATTCCGTCCCTCAGAGCCGCGGCGCAACGGCTTGGGATGTGCTGCCGGCCATCGCGACCCCGCGATCGACGTGGAATGAGCTTCTATCCTGCTTGGCATCAGATCTAAGTCCTACTTGGTCTGTTTCGTCCCCATTTTTCTTGGCACAGTTGGCCCGCGGTCCCCCGCGATGGCCACCGAGAACGTCTTGTTGACCTTTTTCACGAAGGGTCGGTGCGCGCAAGGCCCTTCTGTAAAAGGCTGACATGATCCCGTTCTCAGCAGCATGCGGGCTCCGCGTGGGACCCGCAATCGTAACCGAGGAACTGAAGGATTAACCGGATTTTGGTGAAGGAGGATTTTGGAAAGGATTCTTGGAGAGTGTGATAATGAAAAAAACAGTGATAGTGATGATTCTGCTCCTGGCGTGTGCCGGGACCAGCCGGGCTGGTCCGGTGGTTGTGTTCTCCGACGATTTCAATGGAGAGACGCCGGGTACGAACCGGGTGCCCTCCAATTGGACGGTGACCGGCGGCACGGTTGACATTATCGGCAGCGGTCCCAATGGTACTGCCTTCGACTGGATGGCAGGCACGGGACATGGCTACTACATCGATCTCGATGGTACCAGTCAGCAGGCCGGATTGATGACCGCCAAGCAAACGTTCGACCTTCTGCCCGGCTTTCAGTACACTCTGAGTTTTGATCTCGCCGGCAACAATGGTCCGGAGGGTGCCAGCGAGACCGATACCGTCCTGGTGAAGTTGGGCACGAACGAGTGGTCCATTGACGACATACCCAGCGACCAGGGCTGGACGTCGTACTCCTGGGTAATTCCGGTGGGTGGGTCTGGGCTTGCCTTGTCGTTCCAGAACACTGACGGTGGCGACAACATCGGGCCGCTGCTGGACAACGTGCAGTTCACGGCCATCCCGGCCCCGGGCGCCATTGTGCTGGGCAGCCTCGGTATTGGACTGGTGGGCTGGCTTCGCCGGCGACGCGCCCTGTAGTTTCACCGCATAGGAGAACGCGAGAGATTGTGAAAACGATTCGTTGCGTAAGCGGATCGGAGAGACATCCGGGTATCCGGGTGAAAAGCAAGGAACGTAGTACAACGAAGTTAGGAGAACGAGTGATGAAAAGATTGTTAGGATTTTGTGGGGTATTTTTGCTGACCGTCGCCTTGACCGCATCGGTCAGTCAGGCCTCGCTTTCAGACCTGACGGTGACGGGCACGCTGGTCAAATCCGGTGCTGTTACCTACGACGGGATGGCCATCAAGTGCAGCTCGTATGCGTTTGTGCAGAACGACCTCGGTGTTTCGCAGAGTCAGACGGACTATTGGCCCTCCAGCAGTCTGGACTCGTCGGCCAGCAGGACGCTCGACGGTGCCAGTGCGTCGGCTTCGACCACCAGCCTGAACGTGCTGATCGGTGCCGCCTCGGCCAACGACCCCGTGCTCAATGCATCGACCTTGGCAAGAGCTGAAGCGTGGCAGGAGATGTACTTCCATGTGCCCTATGGCTCAGATCCTACGGTAACGTTCACCGCGAATTTGAGCATAGACGAATTCCTTCAGACTGCCATCGTGGGTGATTGGGCCAAGTCGAAGGCGGAGTGGGGTCTTGATCTTTACAGTGGCGATACCAAGCTGGTTGGCTCATCGGACTCGAGTACAAACGAGGTCAATGACGGCTCATCCTATGACGCCACGACCCCCGACAGCCTTTCGGTATCCGCTCAGTTCGCCGCGGGCGCCATCGGGCATCTGCGGGTCTGGGTGAAAGCCGACGTGGAGGCGTTCACGGCTGAGTTCATACCGCCGCCGCCTGAGATACCCGCTCCGGGCGCGATCCTTCTGGGTTCCCTTGGCGTGGGTCTCGTCGGCTGGCTGCGCAGACGCAGCACGCTGTAAGCAGTACGGTTTGGTTACGGGGCAGAACATCGGTTCCGCCCCGATTCGGTCCCTCATGGCTCACGTGCTGATTCGGCCCTTATCAGCCGGCTGTGAAGGACGAAGATTCGCCTAAGAAACTGACGATTGCTCGAAGTGACGCCCCAGGCAGGTGCGTATCTGCCTGGGGCTGTTTTTTTCTGATATCCCCGAGCATGGCCCAGCCAATGCTATGTGCCGGATATCAGGGGACTTACGAATACCTGCGGCGAAACTGCGCATTTTTCTTCGCTTTTTTCGCTTGACGCGTGCACCCGGCATGGTAATAAATAATGCGGTGATCGAATGGTGATCGGAGGGGGCCATCTCCGAATGGATAACAGTGGGGGTGGCCACTCTACTACCGACGGATCGAAGGGTGAAATGTAAGGATACGGGGAGATGTGTTTCGGCAGGGACGTTCAACTCTCAGCTACTCTACAGGCTCGCAGCGACATCACATGTGACGTTGCCGGTGCAAGGTTGATTTGCTCCGGTGTCCCCTGTTCCACGTGCGGAAGCGACAGTTCCCTGACTTCGAATTCATATGAGCCATCGGCAGGTCCGTGCACCGTATGCCTTGTGTGCGGCCTTCCGTCGCGGACGGATTGTCGCATGGAAGAACGCGTTGTTGACCGGCTGGACGGGGTCGTCTGCGGGGAGATGGCTCGCGCACCTCCGAACCGGCAAATGTGCATACAGGATTAAAAGGAGTTATCCTCGGATTCTCGTCTGAGATGGCCACAAAAAGGAGAAAAAGATGAAACGGTTTTCATTTATCGTGGCGGCATGTCTCTTGACCGCAACAGCAGCATTTGCAGATGTCAGCATGGGGGGATGGGAGCGCGATGCGCCACGTGCCACCTACCAGTCGTGGGATTTCACCGACGGCTACGTTGAGGCTTCCGGGTATGGGTTCACAGCGGATCCCGAAGAGAACACCAATCCGTTCAACGGCGTGTTGGCCACTATTTCCGCCGACAGTTGGGATGGGCAGGATGTGATCAGCAGTGAAGGAGGCATCTTCGTCAATCTGGAGATCCCGAATTTCTCTGGCGGCCCCTACAAAATCATATGGGTGGATGTTGCGGCATCAGCGGCCCCCACAGGTATGACGATGTCCGCCACCAATGGTGGCTCGACCACCTTTGCCTATGAGCTTCTACCAGGGCAGCCTGGCGCGGACAGCAGTGTCCTGAATGGCATTGCCGACTTCGGCTGGAAGATTACGCCCAACCCGCATCTTGAGAAGCCCCAGTTCGTTATCCCAGCCGACGCCCAAGGCGCCTGGATCGATGCGATTGCTGTCGACACGCTCTGCATCCCCGCGCCGGCAGCCGTCCTGCTTAGTGGCATAGGAGTCGGATTGGTCGGCTGGCTGCGCCGACGGCGGGCGCTTTGATGTATGGCGTGCAGACCATAGGACGTTGATGTAGGTGATCTCCTGAGTCTGCCGGACAGGGAGGAGGAATTGTTCCACAGGGATGGCCGGGTGTGGAGACCCGATAGGGGCTATCACACGTTCGGAGGCAAATCCCGGAAAGGAGTTGGTGGAGATGAAAAGGCGGTTAATCAGCATAGGAATAGTTGCGTTGGTCCTAACGTTGACTGGTCAGGGCTTGGCCAATCCGGGAGTTTTGTTCTCGGACAACTTCGACGGTGAGACAGCCGGCCTCAACGTGGCGCCTTCCCAATGGACGGTGACTGGCGGGGCTGTTGACGTCATTGGCAATGGCTACTTTGACTGGCTGCCGGGCAACGGCCGCTATGTCGATTTGGATGGCTCCAGTGGCTCGGCCGGCCTGATGACGACGAAGGCAACATTCGATCTTCTGCCCGGTGTGCAATACACTCTGAGTTTTGCTCTGGCCGGCAACCAGGGTCTGGGCGATCCGCGGACAGCCAGTGCGTTCGACAGTGTGGAGGTGAGGTTTGGCTCGATCACACTTCCGCCGTATGTTGTGCCCCAGGCACAGCCCTTCACGACACATACGTGGTTTGTTACCGTGGGCGAGCCGATGTCTGGTTGGCAGTTGTCGTTCCGGAATCTCGGGAGCGGCGACAATCAGGGCGCGTTGCTGGATAACGTAGTGCTCACCGCCGAATCGGTGGTTCCGGTCCCCGGCGCAGTGCTGCTCGGCGGCATCGGTGCCGGATTCGTTGGCTGGCTTCGTAGACGCAGGGTGCTGTGACAGGGCGGGGTCGTTGGAGTGGAGCATTGCGCCTCCGTGCTGACGCGAATCGGACGCATCGCAAACGCCGTAAAACGACGTGCCATGTCTGGAGGCGGCAGGCGATAGCGTCGGACTTCCGAAAGCGGGAGTCGCGTCCATGTTTCTTCGTTGAAATGTAGGAAGTTGGATCGCACGGATGTGATCCGCTTCCTGCATCTGCCGCCCAGGTGCAGGCTTCACAGGGGACTTGGGCCGAGTATGAGCCGGGGAAGTTGACTTGTGTGGGTACCGGATCTGTCCGGAGCTTCCTCGGTCACATCTGACCGAGCGACAGCTTTCGCCAGTCGCCGATGCCATCCCACCAATAAGAGATGTAATCGACGGTCTTCGCGTGCCCTTTTTCTCTGTGAATCGCGATCGTCATGTCGTGAAGCTGGCGCATGCAGCTTAGACCGCCGAGTCGCCATGCCTCGGCACCGATATCCACGGCCTCTCGTTCCGCACAGGCAAACCCCGGCGCATCGCAGGCGAGCAGGGCCGCAAGCCGTTCGGCCTGTGGACGGAGCTTGTTCTGCCATTGCTGTCGGTACCGCTCCTCACGCGCGAACGCTTCCGTCAAAAGCCGTTCCCGCTTCTCCTGGCGGGCGCGCCGCTGGGCCTCGGCCTCTGCAAGCCGCTCGGCCCGGTGCTTGCGGCTGGCGGGCAAGAGCATCTCGATTAACCCGACAATGGGATCGACAACGACCCATACCGTGAATGTCGTCCCCAGCGTTCCCATCGCAATGCCCAGCAGGAACTTGGCCGGGTCGCTGACTCCGATCATGCCCAGGATGCCGGCAAGGCCGCCGAGCAGCGGGGCGGCCACATAGAAGCCCATGTAGTAGGTCGTGGTGGTCAGGGAATGCTCGACTTGGATTTGCTGGGCTTGTCCGACCCCACGAAAGAGGGCAAACAGGTAAACGCTGGTCAGCAGGAGGATAACGAGGGCCGAGTGCCCCGACAGGGAGAAGACCAGCCACCACTGAAAGCCGGCCTGATGCAGCGCCAGGGCGAGAATGCAACTGACACACACCATGAACCAGACGGTGCTCACCAAGTGTACCAGCTTCAAGACTCGCCTTGTAGTCATGCACCTGTCCCTTTTTGACCTGCGTCGCGTCCGGCGTGCTACCGGTACGTGCCGCCGTAAGGAGAGTAGCCTTGTGTTTGCGTGGGCGGATTCTGCACGAGGTACCAGCCATAGAAGGCCCGGGCGACCGGCGTGATGAATTCCTCGAGAACCAGTCCGATCGCGGCGAGGACCGTCGGCGGGACGTAGACGATGTCCCCTTCCTGAAGCAGGACATCCTTGGTCAAATCGCCTCGGGTGATCATCTTCTCGTAGTCCACTTCGAAGATTCTCGGCTTGGCGTCTTCCTGGGCGGCCGGCCGGACCACTTGTACGCGCTGCTCCCACGCCAGCGGGTTCGGCTCGGCAGCAGCCAGGGCCGTCATGAGACTGTCGCGCCCGGTGTAGTTCCGGGGTCCCGGCCGCATGACTTGGCCTACGACATAAAAAGCCTTGCTCGCAAAGACGGCCACACGCACGTCCACCGGGTTGTCGCCGGGAAACTTGTTCAGCTTCTTGAGCTGTTCCTCGATGACGGCGACAATCTGCTTGGGTGTCTTGCCGGCGACCTCGATTTCGCCCAACACTTCGAAGCTGACCTTTCCGTCGGGCCGGACGCGCTGCCGCTGCATGTGGATCTCGGGTATGGTGGGCGCCTGAGAACAATGGACTTCGATCTCGTCCGGGGGCTGCACGATGTAATCTTCGGCGGTGACGTTCACTTCGTAGGGCTTGACAAAGGCCTCGATATCCTCGGGCCGGGAGGCAAAGCATCCCGCTATCAGACTAATCGAGGCCAGCACTGCCGCCACCCTGAGTATTCTCGACGCATCCACCATGAGTCTCCTTTACTTTCTCGATTTATCGGACCCGGGGCCACGCATATCGCGCGGTGTGCACCCCCGGCGCCATTGCGTCACAACTTATATTGTACATCGTATTTTGCGTCAAGCTTCTTAAAAAAAACGACGGGATCTTAGCTATCCAGAACAAGGAAATTGCGAAATCGCTTGACGCTCTGTGTCAGGATTCCTTAGAGTAAGTGGGTAGTTGTCGCACGAGCGACGTGAAGACGTCCCGAGCGATGGCGCGTGGACGTAGCGAGATCCCGGTTCTGATTGGGGGTGTGATCGAATATGGCGACGAAAGTTACACCCGAAAAGGTCAGGAAAAGAGACGGTTCCGTCGTTGCGTTTGATGAATCCAAGATTGAGCACGCCATTCAGCGGGCGGCCTTCGAGGTCCTGCAGGATGAGGAACAAGCGGGCCGCATCGCGCGGCGCGTGACGGGGATCGTGGTTGAGAACCTGGCCAGGGACTATAAGGGCAGGATTCCCGGCGTGGAGGAGATCCAGGACGCGGTCGAAGCGGCTCTGATGAAGGAGGGGCACGACCGAATCGCCAAGAGTTACATTCTCTACCGTGAGAATCGGTCGCAGATGCGGTTTGCCAAGTCGGCCCTGGGCTTGAAGGATGACCTCAAGCTGCCCGTGAACACGGTGGAGGTGCTCAAGAGACGGTACCTGCTCAAGGATGAGAACCGGCGGATTGTGGAGACGCCGAGCGAGCTGTTTCGACGAGTGGCCCATCATGTTGCCCAGGCCGAGGCCGGCTACGGCTCGGATGGGGACGTGCAGGAGGTCGAGAACGCTTTCTACCACATGATGCGCAATCGCGAGTTCCTGCCCAACTCGCCGACACTCATGAACGCGGGCACACCGATGGGGCAGCTCTCCGCGTGTTTCGTTTTGCCCGTGGAGGACTCGATCGAAGGGATTTTCCAGACGCTCGCCGACATGGCGCGCATCCATCAGACCGGCGGCGGCACCGGATTCAGCTTCTCCCGTCTTCGTCCGCGCGGCGATCTGGTCGGCTCCACCAAGGGACGCGCCTCCGGTCCTATCTCGTTCATGGGCATTTTCGACAAGGCCACCGAGGTCATTGTTCAGGGCGGCCGGCGCCGGGGTGCCAACATGGGAATCCTGCGTTGCGACCATCCGGACGTCGTCGATTTCATCGAAGCGAAAGTAGGCTCGGAGGCGTTCCGGAACTTCAACCTGTCGGTCGGCGTCACGGACAAGTTCATGCGAGCCATCACGGACAATCGGCCGTTTGATCTGGTGAACCCGCGGACGGGTAAAGCCGTCAAGACGATGGGTGCCCGTTCCCTGTTCGATCTGATTGTCAATGCCGCCTGGCGGACGGGCGACCCGGGACTTATCTTTCTCGACCAGATCAACCGGCACAATCCCACGCCCTGGATCGGTCTCATTGAGGCGACCAACCCGTGCGGCGAGGTGCCGTTATTGCCGTACGAAAGCTGTATCCTGGCCTCGATCAACCTCGACAAGATGACCAAGGGCGACAACATCGGCAGGGCGGCCATGGATTGGGAGAAGCTCCGCGACAGGATTCGCTGGGGGGTGCGCTTCCTGGATGACGTGATCGAGGTCAACAAATACCCGCTCGAATCCATCCGGGCGGCGACCCTCGGCAACCGGAAGATCGGTCTGGGTGTCATGGGCTTCGCGGATATGCTCATCCGGCTGGGAATTCCTTACGACTCGAAAGAGGCGGTCGCCTTTGCGACGCGACTCATGCGCTTCGTTCACAACGAATCCCTGGCGGCCTCGGAGGAGCTTGCCGGAGAGAGGGGCGTCTTCCCCAACTTCGAGAAATCGGTCTATGCCGAAAGCCGTCGTAAGCTCCGCAACGCGACCGTCAACACGATTGCCCCTACGGGCACCATCAGCATTATTGCCGGCTGCTCCAGCGGCATCGAGCCGCTGTTCGCTATCAGTTTCGTTCGCAACGTCCTCTCGGGGACGCGGCTTTTCGAGACCAATCCGCTCTTTGAACAGGTGGCCCGGGACCGGGGTTTCTACCGTCGCGAGCTGTTGGCCGAGGTGGCGAAACATCCATCCCTGGCGAAGATCAGGGGCATTCCGGACGATGTGAAGAGGCTGTTTGTGACGGCATTCGACGTCGCGCCGCAGCAGCATCTGGAGATTCAAGCCGCCTTCCAGAAATACACGGACAACGCGGTCTCGAAGACGATCAACCTGCCCGCCGATGCCACGGTCGAGGATGTTCGCGAGGTCTACTTGGCGGCCCATCGCCTCAAATGCAAGGGCATTACCATCTACCGTTACGGCTCCAAGCCGGGACAGGTCCTCTCCGTGAGCGAGGAGGAAAAGGTCCGGCATGATGAGGTGCACGACTTTGTCTCGGTCGATACCGACTTTGCCGGCGGCTGTATCGGCGGTGTCTGCGAGTTCTGACACCCGCGAAGTTGCGACCGGCATACGTCAAGGGAGCAGGTAGAGTTGGTTCTCTCACCTGCAAGTTTGGCTATTCACTGGGGTTCTCGGTCAAGCCTCCCCGGTTTTTCGGCCGGTTGCCGCTTGCTGACCATCAGCGAGAGAATCCACCGGGTCGCCCCAGTAATCTTTGCCTGCTCGCTGATGCGGACGGGGCAGACCCAGATGATTTTCTCGCGGTCGGCAAAGACCAGGATTCGCTCTCGCATCTCTTGCGGCACTTTCGCCGTCGTCAGGAACTTGCCGACCTTCTTTTCACCGGCCAATCCGAGCGGCCAGAACCTGTCTCCGGCCAGACGGGGCCGCACTATGACAGGCTGTTGCAGCCGATCAAGGTCAAAATACTCACAGAAGCGGCTTTTGTCGCCTTTGATCTTGTCCGGCCCGACCTCGCGCCGGTCCAAGATTCTCGCGTCGATCTCATACTCGGCGAAGTGTGTTCTTCCGGGCACCTGGATGTTTGCGGGAGCGGTCTCGGTCGCCGCTTTCGGTGGGGCAAACTCTGCCCCACATGCCTTAGACGGTTCCGGGATACTGAGAATGATCTGCTCGCAGGCGTATCGCGCGGCAAATCCGCCGGGCAGCAAAATCTCTTTTCCACCTGTTCTCTGTCGTGCCAGTCGCAGGACACCTTTGTAGTGGTACTGCGTCAAGTGTCCTTCATCGCAGCCCAGATCTGCGAGTGCCTGGCGGACCAGTTCAACCGCGACCGGCTCCGGCAACAAGGCCAATCCCGGTGCGCCGATGGCGACGCCGGCATCGGCAGATGTTACCAGCCTCGACCGCGCCTCATTGGCTTCCTCTCGGATTCGGTCGTAGAGCTTCTTTGCGACGGCGGCCAGGCCGGACAGTTCCGTGACCAGATTGCGGCGGGACTCCTGCTGCAGGGCGGGCAGCAACCGGTGCCGGATGACGTTCCGCCTGTACGCGAGATCGACGTTCGTGCGGTCCTCCCGCCACGGCAGCTTGCGTTTCTCCAGGTACTGGATGATCTCCTCACGGGTTACGCACAGCAGCGGCCGGGCGAGCCACAGGTCATCGTCGAATCGCCGCACCGGCCAGATGCCTGCCAGCCCGCGAAAGCCCGTCCCGCGACGCAGGCGGTCGATGATGGTCTCGGCGTTGTCGTTCTTCTGGTGTCCCGTCGCCACCCAGTCACACCCGCGTTCTCTCGCCATTTCGCGAAAGCACGCGAGACGTAACTGCCGTCCCGCGGTCTCGATGGATAATTTGTGTGTCCGGGCGTAGGTTCGCACGTCGACGGCTCTTGTGACCACAGGCAGGCCCAGTTCGGCGGCCTGCGCCACGACGAATTCTTCATCGCCGTCACCGGCCGAGCCGCGCAGCTTGTGATTGATGTGAGCGCACGTGAGCCGTACTTCGATCAATCGCTTGGTGCGGAGCGATGCAAGAATATGCAGGAGGGCGATCGAATCGGCGCCGCCGGACACGGCGAGCAGAATCTCCTTGGCCCCCGCAAACAGCCCATGCAGGTGGATGAATTCCAGCACTCTCTTTTCCGGCCTGTGCAGCACGAGGCTCGCCCGCAAAATAAAAACGGGTCTGACACTCGGCCAGACCCGTTGAACATCGGAGAAACGTTTCGCTCTACTTGGTGGTCGTATCCGTGGACGTCGTCAGCTCTTTGATGCGCTGCTCGGCCATCAGCTTGCGATCAACAAACTGGCTCTCTTTGACGATCGCTTCCTGATAGAGCTGCAAGGCCTCGGCCCGGCGGTGCAGCCGTCTATCGAGGACCGAGGCGGCTTTGAACCGGGCGGGATACGGCGTACTCGCATCCCACTGATAGGCCCGCTGGTAGCAGGTCAGGGCCAGCGTGTAGTCCCGGAAATTCTCGTGGATTTCGCCCATTCTGAAAGCGGCATCGTCGATCTTGTCGCTCGACGGATATTCTCTGATCAACTGGTTGTATTTGTCGAGCGCAGCCCGCAGGTACTCTTCGTCCTTGAGCACCGGCAGTACCCCGGCGTCCCGTCGGAGTTTCTCGGCTTCCTCGTACAACTGGTCGGCGGCCGGGATCCGCTCTGTCGCCTTGAGATTCTCCGGCATATCGGCTGTGGTGATATACCGATATTGCGGGATTCGGTCCAGCGCCTCCACCTCTTGTTTGGCCCACATCGTTTTCTCGTGGTTGCCCATGGCATCATAATGCTGGATCAGAGCCTGCAAGCTGCGCCGGTACTCTTGTCGGTACTTGCTCATCTGCTCAACAAGATCGATCTCATTGGATGTGCTGGGCGTCGGCAGAGGCGGGTCCGATGGAGTGTTCACAGACACGTTGCTTCGTTGTGGTAGTCTCTGGCTGATTCCCGTGTCGCTGGTGCACCCGATGGCGGCAATCAATATGAGAATCACGGCTGCGGTTGTAACGATCCTTGTCATCCTGTAGCCTCCTATAAGCTCGGATTCGACTTTCTTGCCGGTCTGGAAGCACGCACAGGTAGTCTCCGCCTCCGCCGTTTGGGCCTGTTTCCATACCACCGGCGTATTCATGGGTACAATTAACCCGAACTTCTTCCGCGCGTCAAGCCCCAAAACAGCGAAAAACTTGCGAATATCTGTTATACTATAGGGCCAAAGGAGTTGTGCCGGCGGGTTCGGGACGGAGTCGCCCCCTCGCCGCCGGTTGGTAGAGACGCAAGATCTTGCGCCTCTGCTCGGGGGTATAATCGTACTATGCTTTTGTCGCAGTTATTCAGGGACGTATATCCATGACCAAGCCACTGACGGTGGAGGAGCTTCTGGAAAGGGTAAGAGGGTTCCAGGCGGCCTGTATCATCGTCGCGGCCGCCGAACTGGACCTGTTTACGGCCTTCGAGGGCAGGCCAGCCTCTGCCGCGGCGTTGGCCGGCAGGGTGAAAGCCGATCCGCGTGCTACCGCCGTTCTTCTCGATTCGCTGGTCGCCCTCGGATTGCTCAGAAAAAAGGGCAATATGTATGAGGTCCCATCGGATGTGGCCGAGCTGCTGACAGAGGACTCCCCTGTGAATGTCCTGCCGGCGGTGCGTCATCAGGGCAACTGCCTGCGGCGGTGGGCCCAGCTTGCCCGCGTGGCGAAGACAGGCCGCCCGGCTGTGCGGGAGCCCAGTATTCGAGGCGCGGCCGGCGATTGCGAGTCCTTCATTGGCGCGATGCACAACTTCAACGAGTCCATCGCCCCGCAGATCATTCAGAGATTGTCGCCCCTTCGGTTTCAGCGGATGCTGGATATCGGCGGCGCTTCCGGCACGTGGACCATTGCGTTTCTCTTGGCAGTGCCTGATGCCACGGCGGTTCTGTTCGATCTGCCCGAGGTCATCCCGCAGGCCCGCCGACGGCTCACCCGTGCCGGCCTGGCCGACCGCGTTACCCTCGTGGCGGGCGACTTCAGCACCGACGAGCTGCCGGGCGGGGCCGATTTCGCCTGGCTCAGCGCCATCGTCCACCAGAACTCCCGCGCGCAGAATCGTGCCCTGTATGCGAAGATCCATTCCGCCCTGGTTGCGGGCGGCACTCTGGTCATCCGGGACATCGTTATGGATGCCTCCCGGACGCAGCCGCCGGCCGGGGCACTGTTTGCCGTCAATATGCTCGTGGGCACGGAAGGCGGCGGCACATTCACGTTCGAGGAGTTCCAAGAGGACCTCAAATCGGTCGGCTTCACCGATGTCAAGCTGGTCCATCAGGATGACGCCATGAGCTCGCTCATCCGGGCCCGTAAACCCTCACGGCCGTGAACTCGCCGTAGGGGGCGATGGTTTCGAAGCCCAGCTTCCTGTAGCAGGCAATCGCCGCCTCGTTGTCGGCCTTGACGTTGAGGCCGACGTGCTCGACCTTCTCGATAAGGGATTGACACAGCCGGGCCGTGACGAGGCCAGCGTAACCCTGGTTCCTGTGGGCCGGATGCGTGACGACATTGCCGATAGCCGCAACTCGGTACTGCTCTGAATAGACGTGCACGCCCGCCGCACTGACCAACCGACCATCCACGTGCAAACCGAAATACTGCCCGGTCTCCAGCATCCGGAGATCGAACCAGTTCCCCGGATAACTCTCATTGTACAGTCGGACCAGGTCGTCTGAATCCTGCGGCCCGAGCCGAGCTGTCCGGGAGCAATTGATATTGCGGACGCGTGATGGATCCCGCATCGCCATTTTGTAGTGGAGTCCGTGTGAATCGAGACGATGGGTCGGGCTGAAGACGCATTCCACGCCCGGGCTCAGGTGTGCATAGAACCGTTGTGGCAGCAGGGCGACAATCTCTCGCAGCCGTTCGCACATGTTGTCCGGCTGCTCCGAGATTCCCATCACCGTTGGCAGTCCGGGCCCCGTGTAAACGAGCACGATGTCCCGCAGCTCTGTGCTTTCCTGCCAGCCGTACCACGTCGTGTGGGGCCAGAAAAAATCGTCCAGGTCTCCAAGAGCGTAGATATGCAGCTCAGGATTGCGCCGCAGGAAAGCCTCGATGCTCGCCTTGTCTTTCAGAAGTCTGAACCCCTCTGGCCGAGTCATTTCACCTTCTTCACTCTGTACCGAATGATTGTGAGATACTTCTCCGGGTCGCCTTTGGAGAACATGCCGGATCCTCTAAGGTACTCCTCTTCGTGCTCGCCCACCATCCCGCGGAAGATGCGATGGAAGTGGTAGGGCGAGAAATGGGCGACCCGCGCGTACTCTTCCAGCGACAGCTCCTCGTCCAGGTTCCTCTGGATGAGGACCAGGACACTCAGGATTCGTTCCATATACACTTGTTGCGTCGATTCTTTCACAGGCCCCACGCACATACTATTTGAATCATGATTCGGTGTCGATTATACGCCCGGGGGGTAGGCTTGCTTGACCGTTTTTGCCAATTCTGCGAAGTGCCTGCCCAGGATGGCTCTGAAGGCGGGAAGCCTCTGTTCCGGATGGCAGAGCTACTGGGCGACCGGGGCGCTATGCGGCGCGCGATGTGTTCTGGTGTCCCCGCAGGGCGGAAGATGAGCTTAGACGGCTTACGATTAATTCGTGCGCGGTATGTCATCCTGAACGAAGCGCAGCGGAGTGAAGGATCTGGGCCGCGAGAGGAAGAAATCTCCTTTTCGGGGGCCAGATCCTTCGGCTGCGCCTCAGGATGACAGAGTCTCTGCCGCGCAAGAACTTTTCCAAATCCGTATTAGACCAGCGCCTTCTCGAAGTCGATTACGCGCAGCACGGCCTTGCTCTTGCCCGACGCGATTTCGTGGCCTTCCTCCCGCAGCTTCTGAGCGTGGGCTTCAATGCCGCCGGGGAACTTCGGGTTCAGACCGCCGTCGTCCTTGATTACTCGCCAGTAGGGCGTGATGCGTTTCTTGCCGCTTTGCCGGTCCTCTTCGGCGGCCTCGGAAATGATACGGAGGAAAATGCCCGTTGTCAGGGGACAGGTGGAGTCCGCTTGAAAGAGCTTGGCAAGCCGCTGCCGGATCTGGCCGACCGTGATAAGTCTGCTCTTTGGCACAGTTCGCACCAGTTCATCGACCATCAGCGGCGTGGGCACAAGCACCCGCCGGCCGCCCATGGTCTTCACCCACTTATCCGGCACGTCCACCACTTTCGGCAATCCTTATAACCGGGTTCTCCCGCTTCTCGCGCCAGCTCCTGCGTGTCCTGATCATTCCCAAGCCCTTCCCGTGGAGATTGTCACAACATCGCTCTTCACCTCCAGTCGGCACGATAATTCCACTGCTTTTGTCTGTCAAGGCGGGCCGGTGTGCCATGGTCACATGCAAATATTTCCGCGACGGGCGCGCGTGCATAAAGTGCCTCCTGCACTGGGGTAACGTGCGGCAGCAGAGGTGCCGGGCCGGGAGGGGAAAGATTTTTCCGAATTTTCCTTGAGCCGGCCGGAGCGGGTGGATATACTTGTATTAGTTGATATAGTACAAGTGCTCAGGTGGGCCAATATGCAGTTCTTCATCGACAACGCAGTGGACCGGCCGGTGTACCTGCAGATCATCGATCAGGTCAAGCGGGACATCGCGCTGGGCCGGCTGGCCGCCGAGGAGCGGCTGCCCACCGTCCGACAGCTCGCCCGTCAGCTCGCGATCAATCCCAACACCATCGCCAAGGCCTACCGCCAGCTCGAACAGGACGGCATCATCCTCACGCGGGCCGGTGCCGGGGCGTTCGTTGCCAATCTTGACAGCTTGTTAAGCAAGGCCGTCCGGCGCAAGCTCATCTGTGACGAGCTCGACCGGATCGTCGTGGAGGCCTTTCACATGCAGATCGACAAAGAGACGCTCGTTGACTGGTTCGCCGCGGCGTTGGAGAAGTTCAACCTGGCGGAAAGGAAGGAGAGGTAGAATGCCCGACACGGTGGTGGAAGTCCGGAATCTGGTCAAGTACTTCGATGGTCGCTGCGTTCTCGACGGCGTCAGTCTGGCCGTGCCGCGCGGCTGCATCTATGGGTTGCTCGGCCGCAACGGCTCCGGCAAGACCACGATGATTCGCATCCTGCTCGGCCTCGAGCCGCCCACACGCGGTCAAACGTTCGTGCTGGGCGAGGATTCGATGAGACTGTCGGCAAAGGCGCACGGTCGCGTCGGGTACGTGGCAGAGGGACACCATCTCATCCAAAGCTACAAAGTCCGGCGGCTCGTCGGCTTGTGCAAAGGGCTGTCATTGCAATGGAACGAGGAGCTGTTCGGGCATCTGATGGAGATGTTCCGGCTGCCGATGGACCGCAAGGTCAGGGAACTCTCGGCCGGCATGCGGGCCCAGCTCAACCTGTCCCTGGCCATGGCCATCGATCCGGAGTTGCTCATCCTCGATGATCCGACGCTCGGCCTCGATACCGTCGCCCGCCGCCAGTTCCTCGAACTCGCGATCGACGTGATCCAAAGGCAGGGCCGGACCATCCTGTTCAGCTCGCACATCCTCGGCGACGTGGAGCGAATTGCCGATCGCATCGGGGTGCTGGTCGCGGGCAAGCTGGTGGTGGATTGCACGCTCGAACAGCTCAAGAGCCGCATCCGGAGACTGCGGGTCATCTTCCCGAGGCAGGCGCCGGAGGATTTGTACATCACGGAAATCGTGAACCAGCAAAGGCAGGGGCGCGAGATGGTTCTGACGGTCGCCAACTGGAACCCGCAGAAGCAGGCGATCCTCGAAACGTTCTGCCCCGAGAGTTGCACGGACCTGCCGATGACACTCGAAGACATTTTCATCGAGTGCACCCGGCCGGCTTCGGCCCTACCGCAAGAAAGCGAGGTATGACATGCTGAGCCTTATCGGTCGCGAAGTCTACGATCATCTCGTTTATGTTCTGGCATGTTGCCTGGTCAGTGCGATCACGATTGGCGTCATGATTCTCACCTCCGTCTCGGGCATTGTGCAGGCCGCCTACGTGTCCTCCACGATACTGATGCTTGTCTTATTCGTTGGCCTCTGCGCTCTCGGTGCGGCGCAAATGTACGGTGACCGGGCGAACCGCATCTCGGCCTTGCTTTCCACGCTGGCTGTGACCCGCAGCCGAATCCTTGCGGCCCGAGTTCTGGTCGGCGTACTGACCCTCCTGGCCTCGCTGATCCCGGTCCTGATTGCCGCCCTGATTCTGCTCTCGCTGGCGGCCCTGCCCGCCGCCTTCTACCCCCGGATGATCTGGGAGGTCTCGGCGGCGGTTGCCCTGACGGGCTTCGCGTGCTACTGCATCGGCCTGGAAATCGGATGGACGACCAGCAAGACATGGTTGATCCTGGGCAGCTTTCTCCTGGTGGCTCTTTTGGCGTCCCTTGTTTTCGCCAAAGGTCCCGGCCTTGAGGCCATAGCGATTCTACTGCTTTTCATCGCCGCCATGTTAGTGCACACGTGGCACAAGTTCACTTCGGCATCATTCTAAGGTGTTGGTCATGAATGGACAAAGGCGTAGTCTGATCAACGTCGTGGCAACGGGCGTGGTCGTGATGACCCTCGTGTTGTTGGGCCTGTTCTGGGCCCGCTGTGCTTGCAGCGATCTGCGGCATAGCCTGCTCTCAGGTGTTACCGGCGTGATCGAGATCCGTCCAGCGCGTCTGTTTCCGTGGGAACAGCCGGACGATCCGAACCTGACCACAGCATCCGGCGTGCGTGCCCAAATGTCGCCGATGAATCCGCTGCTTGCCGGTCTCGGAGTCGTGCATTACGTGCAGAGGCGATTGCCCGGCGGGCCGTACTCGAATGTCTACCGATGGGGTGCCGAGCCGAGCGACCCGTGGGTCTATTACGATGCGTCCCTCGGCCAGATGGTGTACAAAGGAACCGACAGAATCCGGAAAAACGACGGGACGGGCACATTCCGGTATTTCACCTACTATGCCGGGCCCGAAGGGGTAAGCGAAGCGCCTGATGAGAAACTCGGCCGTTTCATTGCGCCGGTTGTGGACCCGTTTTCGCTGCGTCCTTGGGTCATCTATGATAGCGGGCTCAGAGGGTTCTTTGCCATCCACTGGCAGGAGCGTACGATCACGAAAGGGCCGGAGTTGGCGGCGGGGGATATGCACCGACCCGTCCAGGTCGGCCTGCTTTCGAAGAACCTGATGTCGCTCCGCGTGGATTTTCTGCCCGCGTCATTCAAGTCGCGGCCCGCCTCGGCATCGTCCGACGCCGTTCCCGGCGAGGCAGAGAGTCAGCGTTTGACGCCCGTGGCCGTGGGGGATATTTGCTCGTTTGTCAAGCGTGTATTGGTGCTCGATGCCTCCGGCCGAATCGATTTGCTGGACGTGGATACACTCGAGTTTGTCGGAGAAGCGGGACGCCTGCCCATCCCGGCGACTCTCTTTCGCTCAAGCACGGCTGTAACGCCGGATGACGTCGCCGCCTATTGCGTCGAGCCCATCGTTGTCTCCCATCACGGCGCAAGCAACAGTTGGACATACGCGGGTTGCGCCGCCGGGGCGCTCTCTCGCGACGCCACGGCCATGCGACTGGAGCTTTTCGATCCGAACGGGCGGCTTGTCACCTCCAAAGACACAAAGCTCCTGCGGTACACCGGGACAGGCAACGGCCAGTCTCCGCCCCGCGACACGATTTCCTCGGTCCGGGCCGCGTACTTTGGCGTGCCGGGTGCGCCAACCTTGACGGCTGTCAAATTCGCACTCGAGAACCTGCATCCGCCGGTCTTTCTGCTATCGTCATATCTGGCGGCACCGAGCTTCGAGGCTACATCAGCCTACCGTTCGCTCGTGCTGCTGCCGGAGTCCTTCGTGGCGATGCAGGCCGGCGACATCCGTGCCGGACCCATCCACCGATTCTATATCGCCGGGCTGCTGATGTTGCCGGCGATCGGTTTGGTGGTGCTGCTCGCCTCGCTGGTGGCGCGGGACGGCATGAAGGTGGGGCTCTCGAAAGACGCGCGGGCGATTTGGATCATCGGAACAGTCGTCTTCGGTCTGCCGGCGTATATCACCTACCGGCTGACCCGGCCCAGCATCCGGCTGGTCACCTGCCCCAACTGTGGCCAGGCGCGCCGGCCCGACATGGAGAGGTGCCATCGCTGCGGCAGCCTGTGGATCGTGCCCGAGCTGACCCCGCCCGCCTGGCGCGTCGTGGAACTGCCCGAGCGGGCCGGCAACGAATCATCTGCCCCAGCGCAGGAGACCATCTCCGAAGCTTGATAATAGAAAACCAATGCGGAGTCTGATTTTCCGTTACTTGTCTCGGCCGGGCGGCCTTATACAGGCGAGGACCGTTGTGATGAGCGATGATAGTCGAACCATCCAGTTTCTCGCCGAGGCCCGGTCGGGCAGCCAAGCCGGTATGGGGCGGCTGGCTGTGCTGGTCTGGGAGCGTCTGTATCCGTTCGTTTTTCGCACCACGCTGGACCGCGACGCCACCGAGGACATCATCCAGGAGACCCTGCTGGCGATGCTCCGCCGGCTTCACACGCTGCGCGACCGCGAGCGGTTCTGGCCCTGGATCTACCGCATTGCCTGGAGCAAGATTCAGGACCGGGTGCGCGAGCGGCGGCTCCAATCCTCCTTCCAGGCCGCCTTGCTGCGCTGGGGGCACGCGGCGAGCGGTCGCTGCGAATGTGAAGACGGCCTTCTCGACGCCCAGGTCCGCGCGGAGACCCTGCAGCAGGTCTGTGCCGCCATCGAGCAGCTCCATCGCCGCCACCGCGACGTTCTGCGGCTTCGCTGCTACGACCAGTTGCCCTACGCCGAGATTGCTTCGCGGACCCGCACCAGCCCGGAGAAGGCCCGCGTCCGCTTTCACCGGGCGAAAAGATCCCTCCAGAAGCATCTCACCTGCTGCCCGTGACGCGCTGTGCGTGCCAACTCTCTGTACTTGCGGCGGCGACGGTGCGGCTCACTTCATCACCGTACCGCTGAGGCCGCCGGAGAGCAGGGTCGCGATGTTCGTGAGAAGGCGCGGCAGGGCCAATCCTCCCCGGCAGGCCAGGTACTTCGGGCACCAATGGGGAGTGAACTTGTCCTTATACTGCCGCAGGCCCTGGAAGTTATAGAAATGCTCTCCGTGGCGGAAGATCAGGGCGCCGGCTCTGGACCAGAGCGGAGCCAAAGTGTGGTCCTCCAGGCCCGATAGGGGAGCCATGCCGAGATTGAACCACTGGTAACCCTCTTGCCGGCCCCAGAGCATCAACTCGACGAACAGGTAATCCATGATGCCCTCGGGGCACCCGGGAAGATAGCGCATCAGGTCGGCGGAGAGTTCTTCCTTCTCCGCGCCGAGCCAGAGATTGGCGAAGGCAATGATCTCACGGCCGTGGTGCACGACGGCGACCGGACACGCGGAGATGTAGGCCGGATGGAAGAAGCCCAAGGAGAATCTCTTTTCCCGCGTGTTTTTCTCCTGGAGCCAGGTGTCCGAGACGTGCCGTAATGAATCGAGAATGCCGGGGACCTCCTCGACCGGCGTGATCCGGAAGCTGTAATCAGGCGTGGAGAATTTATTGTAGGCGTGGCGCAGGCCTTTTCGAACGTTTCCTTCGAGCAGGAAAGCCGGCAGAGACACGCGTGCTTCTTCGCCCAGTTTCAGGAAGGTCATCCCCAGGCTGGTGTACAAATCGGCGTATTGCCCCTCGACCAGATAGAAGGCAGGTTGGCCGTCGTAGCGGTCGCACAGCTCGATGAATTTCCAGGTGAGGTCATCCCATCGCTCTGGCGGTCCGATCGGGTCGCCCAGCGCCACCCAACTGCGACCCTCCACGCCGTACATGATGAATGCGTCTCCATTGTCGCTGAAAACGAATTGCTTGTCGCCGAGCAGGGCCAGGTTTGCATAGGTCCTGCGTGAGGCTTTGACAATGGTACGAACCTGGGTCGCGGTGGTTGGGTTCACGGCGACGGGCTTGGGACGCGCCGGCACAAGCAGCTTGGCCGCGGCGTAGAGGCCGATCAGTCCGATTGCGCCGGCCGTGGCACGCAGAAAGCGGGGGGCATGGTCCGAAAACGTGAATCTCCACCACAGGTCATGTGAGTATTCCACGTGCTTATACGCGAACACGCCCAGCCACACGGAGCAGAACAGGACGATGACGATCAGGCCGGTCCATCCGGGACTGAATCGCTGTGCGGTCAGGGAGGCCTTGCGGTAGAATTGGCGGCGGCAGGGCACCAGGGCCGCCAGCATGATGCCGAGGATGACGGCCTCTTCGTAGTCAAGTCCCTTGAGCAGAGAGAACGTGATGCCGGCGCCGAGCAGTGCGATTGCGATGTGGTAGGCGCCGTCCAGCCGTCGCTGCAAGCCCCGGGCGAGGAGCAGCAGGGTCGCGCCCGTCAGACTGCCCAGGAAGTGTGACAGCTCGATAGCAGGCAGCGGCAGCAGCTCTCGAAGGATGTCGAACCGCCCCCGGATCGGGGGCAGGGCGCCGGAAAACAGCAGAATCGCGCCGGCCACGAACATGGCGAACGCGAGAAGCTGCGGGGCGATGGCCGAACCCCATTTCCCGAGGTGCATGCCGACCCGCCGCACGGCGGCCATCCGAGGCAGAATCTCGTGAACCGTCAGCATCACCGACGCCAGCAGCAAAGGCAGAAGATAGTACACGCATCGGTACAGCAGCAGCGCCGCGGTCAGAGCCGCCGCATCGCCGCGCCGGCCGAGCGACAGCAAAAGGACCGTTTCAAAAACACCGAGGCCGCCGGGCACGTGGCTGAGCACGCCGGCTATCTGCGCCAGCATGAAAATACCGACGAAGCGGGGGAAAGCCACCTGCATGGGGCCCGGAAGCAGCACGTACAGGACCCGGGAGGCCAGCAGCCAGTCGATGGTCGCAATCACGATTTGCGCGGCCACGAGGGCCGGCGAAGGCAGGGGCAACTGCCATCCGCGAAACGTCAGAGGCCGACGCCGCAGGGCGACACTGAGCAGGTAGGCGCCTACGAGCGTCAGGAAAACAACACCGACGACCCAGACTGAATGGAATGGCAGATGCAGTTCCTGGGGCACGTGCATGTATGGCGGCTCCAGGACGAAGACGACCCCGGCGATGAGAAAGAATCCCAGCCAGAACGTGGAGCCGCAGAACAGAACCAGCCCGCCGATCTCACTGGCCGAAAGCCCCAGGGCCGAGTAAATCCGGTAGCGTGCGGCCCCTCCTCCAATGACCGTGGCATTGTTGCTGAAGACATACCCGATGAACGAGGCGACCGCCAGCCGGTGGTAAGCGAGCGGATGGCGGATGTACTTCAGTGCGAGCGTGTCATTTGCGGTCAGGACGAGATAGTTGAGAACGGTAAACGCCAGGGCGGCCAGAAAGTCGCGACCGGGCACCTGCCTGACCTGGTGCGCGATGTCTCGAAGGTGATAGCCCTTCAACTCGTGATGAATGACGACTACGGCCACGACAAACAGGCAAACGCTGACGATGGAGCCGATGCCCTGGAGAACTCTATGTTTCATGGTTCCTTATTTGTCGAATTTCTCTCGATACACACCAACCAACACCTTGCATCAGGCCGCCTATTCTATCGGCACACCCGGCCCGACCAAAGCGAATATTCCCCACGGCCAACCAGCACCTGGTGCTCTCAACACCGCCTGAACAGTGAACACCGCCTTACGCCATACACTGGCTTGGGCCGCTCTGTTTTGGCGCGGCCATATAAACGAACGAGGCAGGCCCTTGGGGCCTGCCTCGTGGGACGATTCTTGTGAAGCGGAGGTTCGTCAGGGCCAGAAGTGGCGGAGATAGTCGATGCTCTTGCGGGCGATGGTCTCGGGGTCGGGGTCGTATTTGAAAACCTCGACGGAGAGCCACCTGTCGTAGCCGATGTCGCGAATGGCCGTCGCGATGGGTGCGTAATCGACCTTGCCCATGCCGGGACCATAGAGGTTCGGATCGTTGACGTGAAAGTGCCCGATGTCCGCCGCCCGGACCGAGCGGATGACCGCCGGCACGGGTTTGGTCTCGGAAGACATCGCCTTGACATCGAGATGGATCTTGAAGTTCGGATGATCGATCTCGCGAACCATCTTCATGCCTTCCTCGACCGTATTGATGAAGTTCGTCTCCGTCGGCGACAGCGGCTCGAAACAGATTGTCAAGTCCTGTTCACCGGCCTGATCGAGCACGGAGCGCAGCAGCTCGACCGCCCGCTGCCACGCGCCTGGCCTCGTCTGGTTCTCCGGGATGCTGCGTTGCTTGGGCGAGCCGAGCACCAGGACTTTGCCGCCGAGATCGCTGCACAGGTCCAGCAGGGCGGACAGGTAGTCCCGCGTTCGCTGCCAGACGTCCTGCTCCGGCGTGGTCAGGTGCAAACCCGAAGGCCCGGCGAACAGCCAGTGCAGCCCCACCGTCTCGAGCCCCTGCTCCTGGATGATCTTACGGGTCTCGCGCCGCTGCCGGGTGGTCACTTCCAGCACCGAGGGGGCCAGCGTGAACGGGGCGATCTCGAGGCCATGATAGCCGAGGCCGCTCGCGATCGAACAGACCTCGGTCATCGGCTGATTCTCGAACATCTCGTTGCACAGGGCAAACTGCATCCGTCACCAATGGATTAAGGATAATTGATTATTGATGATTGAGAGAGGAGTTCGGACCTTCCTTCAATCATCCATCATCCATTATCAATCATCAATTCCTTAGACTTTCTCCGGAACCACGAACGGCTCGCGGTAATTGCGCTTGAGGAACATGTTAGCCATATCGCTGTACTCGCCGACGTACTGTTCCTTCGCCGGGTCCATCGTCAGGATCGGGCCCATCGTGATCGGCTCTTTCTCCAGGTCCACCTCGTTGGCAGCCAGGTGCTCGAGCATCCGATTGAACGAATCCAGCATCTCCGGATTGTCCGCGAGGGCGGCTTTGATCTCGTCGACCTTCATCGTTTTGCCCAGCCGGTAGGAGGTGTTGGCCATGTGGCACAGGGCGGCCGAGAGATGTCCCACCTCGATGTCGGCGTTCAGGTCGCTGACCTTGCGGCTGCGCACCGCTTTGATGAAGTTCTCGTGGTGCCCCTCGCCGCCGCTGCCGGCGAACTGCTTGATCTTCTTGCCGTCGTTGTCGAAGACCCAACCGCCGCCGTCGTCACAGGGGAAGTAGCCGCCTTCGCACTGCACGCAGTCACCGACACGAGTGCCGCGGAAGTTGTCCATGGTATCGGGTTTGTCGCCCTTCTTGCGCGGCAGCCCGCGCACCTCGAAGATCACGGGAGCCGGCTTGTAGTCGAAGAAGGCGATTTGGGTGTTGGCCGTCTCGCCGACGTCGCCGACCTGGCTGACGCCGAAGCGTCCGCCGATGCTGAAGGCTCGCGTCGGCAGTCCCGGATCGCCCAGCGCCCAGCGGGCGATGTCCATCTCATGGGGACCCTGGTTGCCGATGTCGCCGCAGCCGGTGTTCCAGATCCAGTGCCAGACGTAATGCAGTTGGTCGCGATGCAGCGGCACCATCTCGGCCGGACCACACCAGAGGTTGTAGTCCACGCTCGCCGGCACCGGCTTGGGCCCGTTGGTCCCGTGGACGATCCCGTTGGTCTCGGGGCCGCGGGCCTTGTAGCAGAAGCCGCGAACCCATTTGATCTTGCCGATGTTGCCCTGGCGAATCCACTCGAAGGCCTCTTTGTGGGCGTCGGAGGAGCGTTTCTGCGTGCCGATCTGAACGATGCGATTATACTTGCGGGCGGCCTCGACCATCTTGCGGCCTTCCCAAATCTCGTGCGAGGCGGGCTTTTCGATGTAGACGTCTTTTCCCGCCTGGCAGGCCCAGACCGTGACGAGGGCATGCCAGTGGTTGGGCGTGGCCGAGGTGATCGCGTCGATCTCCTTGTCCTCCAGGAGCCTGCGGACGTCCACATAGGTCTTGAGCTTGGTGTTGTGCTCTTTCTCGAAGCTTGCGGCCTGTTTCTCCAGATGGTCGCGGTCGGCGTCACAGATGGCCACGAGGCGCACGCCCGCGATTTTGCTGAAGTAGCCCATATGCCCGCTGCCCTGGCCTCCGACGCCGACGATCCCCAGACGAATATCATCGTTGGCCCCGCGCACGCGCGAAACCGGCGCAGCCATTGCCAGGCCGGCGCCCGCGGCCATGGAAGTCCGGATGAAGTCACGACGTGTTAGTGTGCTCATAGTTTGCCCTTTCCTACTGATGATTGATGATCGATGATTGGCCAAGGAAGGGCCGACCTCCTCTTTCAATCATCCCGAATCAATTCTCTCACCTGCCGCGGGCCGCCCCGGAGGCATATTCGCGGTAATGTTCTGCCACTTTGCCCTGTTTCTCGTCGCCCCTGTGGAAGTAGAAGCGATACTTGAACGTCACGCTCTGGCCGGCCGGAATGACCAGATTGCCGGTGCCGGCGGGCTTCTTCTCGAAGTCGTGGATACCGAACGGATTGATCGCGAACAGCCCGTAGTCGCGGACGTGCCACCAGGTTGGGTGCCGGGGGTTGCTCGGATGGTCGAAGATCGCGATGCCGACGACATCGCCGCCGGCCGGCCCGTAGTAATCGCACCACGCCGCGCGCTTACCCCAGGTGCTGTCGTCCGTCTGGCCTTCGCTATTGACGATGTGCCCCTTGGCGACCTTGCCCTTGAGCTGCATGGTCGGCCTCAGGCGGATGGCCATCGAGCCTTCCTTCGTGTCACCCATCGTCACTTCGCCGTTCGAGGCGTGAAGGGTGACCTCGAAGTCCATCATGGTGCCGTCCGGGTTGTTGTAGAACCGATGCGTCCGTGTATCGGTGCAGACGACCTTGCCGTCCGGCGCGACCCATTTGTTCTGCGACGTGATCACGCCAACGTCGGGCCCGGAGCGGATCTCGATGAATTTGTCGTGCACGATCTTGCCCTTGCCATCCGACCAGAAATCGACGCCGTTCACGTCGCCGTGCGTGTACCACAGCGACTTGTGGTGCACGTGGTCGTGCTCCTCGTCCGGACCGCCGTCCTGTACCGGCCAGTGCCGGATGACGGGGACGCCGTTCGGTCCGATGACCGGGTAGAAGAACGGACGCTCCGGCTCCTGGAAGCGATACTCGGTGAACAGCTTGCCGTTGATCTCGACGGTCGCGCGGTCTTCACGCTCGGTGATCTTGACCCCGCCCGCCTGGGCCTTGGCCACCATCTGCTCGAACACCTGTCTCTGCTCGGCCAGCGCCTGGACCCGGTCCGCCGGACTGGTTCTGCCTTCCAGCAGGACCCAACCGTCGTAGTCCGTCGCGACGA
>Ga0315289_10002953_pt1 | contig 25888 bp, 19 predicted proteins | sample YL17G11_40_MG_FD_203452 | JGI IMG/M metagenome (GOLD analysis project Ga0315289, IMG submission 203452) | Sediment microbial communities from Yellowstone Lake, YNP, Wyoming, USA - YL17G11_40 | ecosystem: Environmental > Aquatic > Freshwater > Lake > Sediment | place: USA: Wyoming | collected...
GATGACTGTCTCGCCAATATTCGCTTTTGAACCAACTTTATTCAGAATGTAAAGCAGTACCTCTTTGAACTTTTCCATGCTCTTTTGCGGAACATTGATACGAAGCGAGGGTTCGATCTTCTTCTTTTCTCTGCTCACCCCTAAAATCACCTCCGGTTCTTTTTGAAAATCGGTGAGCTTATCAATAGAAGTGTTAAATATCTTAGAAAGCTTTAACAATTCACCAGCAGCGAGTCTGCGCCCTCCACTTTCTATTTGTGTAATGGTCGGTCGTGCAACATCCAGCAATTCAGCAAGTCTTTGCTGACTAATATGAAGTCGCGTTCTCAGAGCCTTTATTCTCTTGCCAAGCTTTTCATCAATCATGTCTGTGGAAGCCATAGTAAGTCCCCTCCTTTCTTGTCTAACTTAAATTAAATAGCTTCAGCCATCCTTTGAACATTGTATGACTGGTAAGATATTATGTCAAGTAAAAGTTAGATATTCTTACATATGGTCAGCGGGGCTGTTGAAAAACAGGAAAAGTCGCTCCGAGCGCGAATTGAAGATTTTTTCGGGGAACCGTTCTTGACGAGCGAAGCGTCTGCAAATTCAATTGTTTGAGCCCGAAGGGCGAGTTTTGAATTTGCAGTGGAGCGAGTCTTAGAACGGTCGAAAAAAGATTGTTGAGCAGCGAGGAGCCGACTTTTTCAACAGACCCACAGCGCCCATTTTTTTCAATTATGCTATCACCTGTGTAAGGATATCTTCATAGATGTCCAGCACTGTCTTGTCCTCGAGGTGAAGGTAATGACCGACGTTCTTTATAACTTTCAGTTCCGAATTGGGTAGCTGAGAGGCAAGGAACCTCACATCGTCTTGATCGATAATGGAATCGCTCTCACCGCTTATCAGGATAGTCTTTGTCCTGATGCTTTTCAGGTCCACTAAGTCCGTCAACTGCTTTGTGGAGAGGACAAATAACCCGTGTTCATAGAAACTATCCAGTTTCTCCCTGCTCATCGTGCGGAACTGGGTCACAATCTTCTCTTTCACCGTCTCAGGCAGGTTCTGCCCGAAACTCTGGATTAAGGTCTCTGACATCTCCTGCCGGCTTTCAGGACTGAGTGCCATGCCTTTCTTGATGGTTTCAACCATCCTCTCATTTGGTTTCGTTCCCATGCTGGCGAGGATCAAGGTATGAATTCTTGCTTGATTCCGCATCGCGTACAAGAGGGCAACTACACCGCCCCAAGAGGCAGCACAGAGGATTATCTGGCCAGTCGAGTTTGCTCCTTTGACCACCGCTTCAAGAATTTCAACCTGCTCATCGAGGACAACTGTGGAAGTGCCGGAGATGATTTTTCCTTTCCCCTGGTTGGGGAAATCGAAGACAACGATTCTGAAGGTGCGGAAAAAACGGGAAATAAAAGAATGCCACATCGCCATAGACTGCTGAACGCCGTTCAGGCATACGATAAGAGGACCCTCATTCCCGTAAATACGATAGGGAATCTCAAATCTCCCTACTGCTAACGTACCCTTTTTTATCTTTGACTGGTTCTTCATTGTTCCTGTACTATTTTTTCTTTCCGGTGCAAGAAGAGAGAAATTGCTCTCCATGTGGTCAGCGTCATTATAGTCAGTAGGAGGTTTAAAAAGCAATAATAAATAGAGTCAGTTTAAAAGCCAAATAAAAAGAGACCGGAGAGACGCAATAGGGTCACTTCGTTGGCCTGCTCCTACATCCTCTTCAATGAAACCACTACCTCTACATGGTAGGTCTGGGGAAACATGTCGATCGGGATAGCCTTCTCTATCTGGTAGGAGACCTTCTCCGTTATACCTTTCAAATCTCGGACAAGGGTGGCAGGATTGCAGGAGACATATACGATCTGCTCTAACTTTGTTCCCTCAATGAAATCTATTACCTTATTTGATATCCCACTCCGGGGAGGATCTAAAACGAGACAATTGAAATCAGGCTTTGTCCCGTGCTTGATCCATTTCTCAACTGATCCAGCTTCAAAGGCAACATTTTCAATCTTATTCCGTTGTTTGTTATCTCTCGCATTCTCGACTGCCTCAGGGAGCTGTTCAATACCCAATACCTCTTTAACATAAGGAGCAAGTACGATCCCGATCGTCCCTGTACCGCAGTAGAGATCAAGCACCCTGTCATCCACCCTCCTGTTAAGCGCATCAATTACAGTTTCATACAGCTTCTCGCCACCCAGTGTATTGGTCTGGAAAAACGAAAAGGGGGAGATGGCAAAGGTATACGTTCTCCCCTTTATCTGCATCTGTTCCTCAATCATCTCTTTGCCCCATACAAGAATGGGTTCATCAGCGATCACTGCATCAGAAATCCTGCTGTTCATCGTCCAGTAGAGACTGGTTACTCTATCCTTCAGGCTATTCACCAGAGGCGCAAAAAAGTCAGTTGAGATATCTCTTTGTTTATGGGTGACGAGATTGACAAGGATCTGTCCTGTCCTTTTGCCTTTTCGAAGAACGAGGTGCCGGTAAAACCCTCTGTGGGTCTTCAGATTATACGCGGGTAACTGGGAACTCTTTGCAAACGTAGAAACCAATTCAATGATTGGCAAAAAATCACTATCAGCAATGAAACAGGGAGGAACAGAGAAATAGCGATTAAATTCACCCTTCTCATGGAGACCAACCATCAATTCACCGTTCGGCTGAAAAAAACTGAATTCCATCTTATTCCTATATCCCCACTGTTCCGGACTCCTGATGAGAGGGGAGACAATTATATCGAGTGGCTTGAGTAACTCTTTGACATACCCTTCCTTGATCTGGATCTGATTCTCATAACTCGTATGCTGGAAAGAACATCCTCCACACTGACCAAAAGAAGGGCATGTGGGGATGATCCGCAAAGGCGAACCTTTGAGAATGGCGGTGATCTTTCCCTCCTTGAATGATTTTTTCTTCTTGATTACATCCAGTTCTACAACCTCACCGGCAAGTGCCCCATCAGTGAATACCGCTATACCATCTTCTCCCCTGCCCAGGGACCTTCCCGGATAAACAATCTTTTCAATGGTAATCTGCATAAATCTAAAACCTCGGGATTGGGGATAAGGAAAGTATCAAATTCCAAAATCCAAATTCCAAATTTGATATTTGGGCTTTGTCATTTTTCATTCTTTCATCACCTTCCTAAACTCCTTCAATCTCTTCACCAGCTCTTCCTTATTCCCCCTGATGCCGGCAAGTTTTACATCTGGTTTCACCTCTTCCCCATGGAAGTCAGAGCCGGCAGTGGCAACAAGGTTGTGCCTTTCCACCACAGAGAGGAATTGTTTCTCCTGCTCAGGGCTATGGTAGCTGGAATAGACCTCCAATCCGCAAAGGCCTTGAGAGATCAGTTCTATGATATCATCTTCTTGAGTATCTGAGGGGTGGGCGAGGATTGGAATTCCTCCAAATTGCTTGGTCTTCTCAATCACCTGAGAGGTATGCATCATCTCGAGGGGGACGAAGGCGGGCTTGCCTCCCCGTAAAAAATCGAGATAAAAGTTCACGTAGGGAGAGTCAGATCTCTCTCCATCAATGTAAGCCTTAAGCCTGGGATCATTTTGATTCTCTTTCCGGTTCAATATTGCTTTCAGAAAGGAAGCACCAGTAGGTATCCTGCCCGGAGAGAACTTTTCAACATCACGTTGAGTAAAGACGAACCCCAGTGCATTTAACTTCTCGATCCTCTTTATGGCCTGAAGCTCTTTCTCTTGGTGAATTTCTTTAAGCCAGGAGAGAAGTCCTTGATTTCTATGTTCAATGAAGTAACCCAGGATGTGGAGGTCGAGTTCTTTAAAGAGGCTATTGAATTCCAGACAGGGGATGAGGTCAATCCCAAATTCTCCACTCAACGTCAGCCCTTCTTCCACGTTTCCAACTGAGTTATGATCAGCAAAGGCAATGGTGGTTAACCCCATCCTCTTTGCCAGGGCAAATATCTCCCGTGGAGTGTATTGACCATCAGAACTTGCTGTGGTATGTATATGTAAGTCAATCATTAATAGGGCCTTTGGTTTTTTATCAATCTTAGCGAATAATCTCCCGTGTGTCTATTTCAAACGTTAGAATGACCAAAGGTGCCTTATTTTTTTTCGTTTGCAGCCTGAGAAAAACGATATATATTAATAGCATATAAGTATGAGCAAGGGAATGAAGTCAATGGAGGATCAGTTAAAAAGATTCGAGAACCACCTGGTGCTGGAAAGGAATGTATCTCCTCATACGGTCAGGAATTATCTGAGTGACTTAAGAGAATTTAACGAGTTTGTTAAAAAGGATTTGCCATCGCTTTTGGATAGTGAGGGTAACCCTAAAATAGAGAAGTTAGATTATTTAGTTATCAGGGGCTATCTTGGGATGCTCTATAAGCGGAATAAAAAAGCAACTGTTGCTCGGAAACTTGCCTCTCTCAGGGCGTTCTTCCGGTTTCTCATGAGGGAAGGCTATATCAGCCTGAACCCTGCCAAGCTAATCTCTACACCAAAACAGGAAAAACGTCTCCCTAGTTTCCTCTCTATTGACGAGGTCTTCAACCTCCTCAATGCCCAGATTCCTCCAGGTGAATTGGGGTTAAGGGATAGGGCAATTATGGAAACCCTCTATTCTTGCGGGATCAGGGTGAGTGAACTTATTGGTCTGAATGAGGGGGATATTGATTTTAACCTCGGGATCATCAAGGTACAGGGTAAGGGTAGAAAGGAGAGGATTGTCCCCATTGGGGGCAAGGCCCTCGATGCACTGAGAGAATATTTTGCGATCAAAGAAAAAACTGATGAGACAAAAGCCGATAGACCTGTCTTCCTCAACAATCGGGGGAAGAGGTTCAGCACCCGGGGAGTAGACAGGGTGATTCAAAAATATCTCCTTAAGTGTGGCATCCTGAAAAAAATCACGCCCCATTCCCTGCGCCATACCTTTGCCACTCACCTTCTCGATGCCGGGGCAGATTTGAGATCGATCCAGGAATTATTGGGCCATACCAGTCTCTCCACTACCCAGAAATACACCCACTTGAGCCTGGACAAGCTCATGGAGGTATACGATAAGGCTCATCCTAAGAGCCGAGAAATTAAAGCGTAAAGGATGTGAGAACATGATAAAAGGCACAACCATTATCTGCGTAAGGCATAGAGGAAAGGTGGCCCTGGGAGGGGATGGACAGGTGACAATGGGCAATACAATAATCAAACAAGGGGCTAATAAGATCCGCAGACTTTACCAGGATAAGATCGTTGCTGGTTTCTCCGGTGCAACTGCTGACGCCTTTACCCTCTTTGAAAAATTTGAAGGGAAACTGGAACAGTATCATGGGAACATCACCCGTTCAGCAGTGGAGCTGGCCAAAGACTGGCGCACCGATAGAATACTCCGGAGGCTGGAGGCACTCCTGATAGTGGCTGACCAGGAACACACCTTTCTTATCTCCGGGACAGGGGATGTGATTGAGCCGGATGATGAGGTTACGGCCATTGGCTCAGGAGGGCCTTATGCTCTGGCTGCTGCTCGATCTCTCCTTAAATACTCTGATCTCGATGCCAGGGCAATCGTTGAGGAGTCCATGAGGATCGCTGCCGAGATCTGTATTTATACAAACAACAAGATCATTATTGAGGAATTATAAGTGATGATTTCATCAGATAACGAAGAAGAACTGAAGATGCTTTCTCCGCGGGAGATCGTCTCTGAACTGGATAAGTACATCATCGGGCAAAAAGATGCCAAGAGAGCCGTGGCAATTGCCCTGAGGAATCGCTGGAGGAGGCAGAAGGTCTCTGAAGACTTACGGGAAGAAATCGCACCCAAGAATATTATCATGATCGGCCCAACCGGCGTTGGAAAGACCGAGATCGCTCGCAGGTTAGCTAAATTAGCCCAATCACCCTTTTTGAAGATTGAGGCATCCAAGTTTACTGAAGTCGGTTATGTGGGAAGAGATGTGGAGTCGATGGTTCGTGATCTTACTGAACTGGCCGTAAATATGGTTAAAGCCGAGGAAACAAAGAAGGTTCAGATTAAAGCCCAGGAGAATGCCGAGGAAAGAGTCTTGGATCTCCTCCTTCCTCCCCGCAGGCAGAGACGGGAGGAGGCACAGGTTGGTGAGGGTCCTTATGAGCTTAAAGAGAGTGAAGAGGAAAATACCACCCGCGAGAAGCTCCGCTTTCTCCTTAAAAATCACAAATTAGATGACCGGCTAATCGAACTCGAGACCACCAGCCGCAACATCCCCATGGTGGAAATCTTTTCGGCAAGCGGAATGGAAGATCTGGAGATCAATCTCCGTGATATGATGGGAAACCTCTTCCCTAAAAAAAGCCGCAGGAGGAAGGTCAAGATCAATGAAGCCTTAGAAATCCTGACCCAAGAAGAGGCACAGAAGTTGGTCGATATGGAGAAGGTAATCTCAGAGGCTATAAGAAAGGTGGAGCAGACCGGCATCATCTTCTTAGACGAGATTGATAAGATCGCCAGCACGGAGAAAACGATAGGTCCGGATGTGTCAAGGGAAGGGGTGCAGCGTGATCTCCTCCCCATTGTGGAAGGATCAACAGTTACTACGAAATACGGTATGGTGAAGACCGACCACATCCTTTTTATTGGTTCCGGCGCCTTCTATTCCTCCAAGCCATCTGACCTGATCCCTGAACTGCAGGGACGCTTCCCAATACGAGTCGAATTGAACTCTTTGGGCAAAGAGGAGTTTATACGGATCCTGACCGAACCTCAGAATGCCCTGATCAAGCAGTATATTGCTCTGATGAAGACCGAGGGTGTAACACTTGCTTTTACCGATGATGCCGTTGCTGAGATTGCAGAAATCGCTGTTCAGGTGAATGAAAGGACGGAAAATATTGGTGCAAGAAGGCTTCACACCGTCATGGAAAAGCTTTTGGATGAAATATCCTTTGATGCCCCAGGGCTGAAGGGGAAAATAGTTTCCATCAACGCCCAGTATGTGAAAGAAAAACTGGCAAGCATCGTTAAAGACGAGGATTTGAGTAGGTACATATTATGAGGGTTCAAGGATTCAAGGGGTCAAGGGTTCAAGGTAGGGGCGGGGAAAGATCTACCCGAAGACGGGCCAAACGTTTTATGTAGGGGCAACCCCCCTGTGGTTGCCCATGAGAAAACGATATGGAAAAGCTGATTGAAAAAGCGAATATCCTGATGGAAGCCCTTCCGTACATCCGGAAGTTCTTTCACAAGACCATCGTGATCAAATACGGTGGCCACGCCATGATAGATGAAGAACTCAAAAAAGGGTTTGCTTTAGATGTAATCTTATTTAGCTACATAGGCTTGAGACCAGTAGTGGTTCATGGGGGTGGGCCACAGATCGAAGAGGTCCTCAAAAAGATGGGCAAAAATTCAACCTTTGTTGATGGGATGAGGGTCACTGATAACGAGACCATGGCGATTGTCGAAATGGTTCTGGGAAGGGTGAATCAGGAGATTGTGGAACTCATCAACCAGAATGGAGGAAATGCCTTTGGTCTTTCGGGAAAGGATCGACACCTGATCAAGGCAAGAAAGATTCAACGATCAAAGAAAGGCAAAACTGCTCATGTGCCAGATATGGGTATGGTGGGAGAGGTAGAGGCAATTAACCCATTAGCCATCGTGGCTTTGGATAGGAACCGTTTTATTCCTGTGATTTCACCTATCGGGGTGGGAGAAAAGGGGAAAACCTATAATATCAATGCCGACCTGGTAGCCGGTAGTATTGCATCTGCCTTAAAGGCGGAAAAGTTAATCCTGCTCACCGATGTCCGAGGAGTCATGAACCAGAAAAAGCAACTCCTCTCTACCTTAGAGAGTAAAACGGCTAAGAGGATGATTAGGCAGGGAGAGATAAGCGGTGGTATGCTACCCAAGGTGAACTGCTGCCTTGAGGCCCTAAAAGGAGGGGTAACCAAGGCACACATCGTTGATGGGAGGGTGAAACATGCCATCTTGCTTGAGATCTTTACGGACAGAGGTATTGGTACCCAAATTTTTACTACCACGTGACCATGGATAAAAAAAGACTTATGGAAAAAACCAATAAGTATATTTTCCCGACCTACATGCGTTCTCCTATAGTGATCGTGAAAGGAGAAGGCTGCACAGTATGGGATATAAATAGAAAGGAGTACCTTGATTTCGTTTCTGGAATTGCTGTCAACAATGTCGGTCATCGGCACCCCAAGGTGGTGAAAGCAATCCAGGATCAGATGGAAAAGCTGATTCACTGCTCTAATGTATACTATTCACTCCCTCAGATCGAGCTCGCCGAACTCCTGATCAAAAACTCCTTTGCCAAAAGGCTATTTTTCTGTAATAGTGGGGCAGAAGCGAATGAGGCTGCCATTAAGATCGCCCGTAAGTATGCCAAGGACCAGGGGAAGCCGGAGAGATTCGAGATCATCACGATGGTAAACTCTTTCCACGGAAGGACACTCGCCACGATAGCTGCAACGGGTCAGGAAAAATTTCAGAAGGGATTTGAACCTCTTCCTCTTGGCTTCCACTATGTACCATTCAATAACCTCTCAGCAGTTGAGGCAGCAATCACAGATCACACCATAGCTATCATGGTTGAGCCCATTCAAGGGGAAGGTGGGGTAAACTGTCCATCGGACAACTATCTTAAGGGCTTACGCGATATTTGCGACAGGAATGGCCTACTTCTCATCTTCGACGAGGTTCAGGTGGGGATGGGGAGGACAGGCAGACTCTTTACCTATGAACATTATCAGGTGAAACCTGACATCATGACCATTGCCAAAGCCCTGGGGGGAGGAATGCCTATTGGTGCAATGTTAGCCAATAACAGACTTAAAGATACCTTATCCCAGGGAAGCCATGCCTCCACCTTCGGGGGCAATCCTCTCTGCATGGCAGCTGGAAAGGCCGCGGTAAACGTCCTCTTGCATGACAACGTCTTAGAACACTGCCGGAAAATAGGCGTATACTTCAAGAACAGGCTGATTGAGCTTCAGAGGCAATACCCTTTTATCAAGGAGGTGAGAGGGAAAGGATTGATGCTGGGCATGGAGCTCTCCTTTAATGGTTCAGAGATTGTCAATCAATGCATGAAGAGAGGTTTTCTCATCAACTGCACCATGGACAGGGTCCTCCGCTTTTTACCACCCCTTATTATAAGGGAGAAAGAGGTGGATAGCCTCATCAATGCACTTAACCAGATTTTCTTAAAGGTAAATAAAGAGTATGAAGTATGAAAAAGGATCTCCTGAGCATCTATAACTTAAGTAAGGAAGAGATCGATGAGCTCTTTATCCGGGCGAAGGAGATTAAGGAAAAGCAGAGGAAAGGAATCATCTATCAGCCCCTGCTCAGTAAAACCTTAGGGATGATTTTTGAGAAACCCTCCACCCGCACCCGGGTGTCCTTTGAGGTGGGGATGTATCAACTCGGTGGACATGCAATCTATCTGCGCTGGAAGGATACCCAACTGGGAAGAGGAGAGTCAATTAGAGATACTGCCCTGACGCTCTCTCGTTATCTCAATTGCGTGATGATCCGCACCTTCTCTCAGGAGACCATCGAGGAGTTTGCCCGTTATGCTACCATCCCAGTAATCAATGGATTAACCGATTTCTGTCATCCCTGTCAGATCTTAAGCGACATCTTCACGATCATCGAGAATAAGGGGACGTACCAGAAGATAAAGGTTGCCTACATTGGGGATGGAAACAACATTGCTCACTCCTGGATTGACGCAGCCTTAAGGCTGGGTTTTGATCTCAACCTTGCCTGCCCCAACAAACACCAGCCTGACAGGAAGGTGCTTAACAGGGCAAAACAAGAGGCCATCTCAAAGATTGAGGTTACCTCCGACCCTTACCAGGCAGTAAAGGACGCTGATGTGATCAGTACTGATACCTGGGTGAGTATGGGACAGGAGATGGAATACCAGGAGAGGATCAAGGTCTTTAAAGAGTATCAGGTAAATGCACAACTGCTCAACGTGGCCAAGAAAGATGTGGTGGTGATGCACTGCCTTCCAGCCCACCGGGGAGAAGAGATTACTGATGAGGTAATGGATGGGGCGCATTCCATTATCTTTGATCAGGCGAAGAACCGTCTTCACCTCCAGAAGGCAATTTTAGTTACGTTAATGGAGAATTAATTACAAAAGTGGTGAATGTCCAATGGAAGAAAAGATAAGGAAGATAGTCCTGGCCTATTCGGGAGGACTGGACACCTCAGTAATCCTCAGATGGCTCATTGAAACCTATCAGGCTGAGGTGATCGCCTTTGTGGCTGATCTGGGCCAAGGTGAGGAATTAGAGCCTCTACGATCAAAGGCAATTGCTACCGGAGCAAGCAAGATCTATATCGAAGATCTGAAAGAAGAGTTTGCACGTGACTTCATCTTCCCCATGCTTCAGGCGAATGCCATCTATGAATCTTCATATCTCCTCGGCACCTCCATCGCCCGTCCGCTCATCGCCAAGGCTCAGATGGAGATTGCCAAAAAGGAAGGAGCAGATGCCGTGGCGCACGGTGCCACGGGAAAAGGGAATGATCAGGTGAGGTTTGAACTCACCTACTTCACCATAAATCCCAACATCAAGATCATTGCTCCATGGAGAATCTGGGAATTTCGCTCCCGTAAAGAGCTCTTAGACTACAGCCGGAAGAAAGGGATCCCCATAGCCATTACTGAAGAAAAACCCTATAGCAGTGATCGAAACCTGTTCCACATTAGTTTTGAAGGAGGAATCCTGGAAGACCCCTGGATGGAACCGAAGGAGGATATGTTTGTTCTCTCCGTTTCTCCTGAGAACGCTCCGGACAAACCTCTCTATGTAGAAATCGAATATCAAGAAGGAAATCCTGTAGCAATAAACGGTATGAGGATGTCTCCCGTCAGCCTTCTCTCCGAACTCAACCTGATTGGGGGTGCCAACGGAATTGGGAGGGTGGATACTGTGGAGAACCGTTATGTGGGTATGAAGTCAAGGGGAGTGTATGAGACACCAGGAGGAACGATCCTGCACATCGCACACCGGGCAGTTGAATCCATCACGCTGGACCGTGAAGTAATGCATATCAAGGATACTCTTCTTCCTCGATACGCTGAGCTGGTCTACTATGGATACTGGTTTTCACCCGAGAGAAAGATGATCCAAACCGCAATTGACGAAACCCAAAAGGTAGTAAATGGATCTGCCCGCCTCAAATTGTACAAGGGAAGTTGCTGGGTAGTGGGGAGAAAATCCCCTCACTCGTTGTACCGGCCTGACTTTGCTACCTTTGAAGAGGATAGAGTTTATAATCAGCGGGATGCAGAGGGTTTTATCCGGCTGAATGCCTTGCGGCTGAGAATCGAAGCCCTGCTCAAAGGGAGGTGATGATGGAAAAGAAGTTGTGGGGAGGAAGGTTTACGGAGAAAACAGCGCGGTCAGTGGAGGAATTTACCTCTTCCATCTCCTTTGACCGCAGGCTCTATCACTACGACATCCAGGGGAGCATTGCCCACTGTAAGATGCTGGAGAAGCAGAAAATCATTCCTGAGGATGAGGCTGAAAAGATCATCCGTACATTAATGGAGATTGAGAAGGAAATAGAGCAAGGTGAGTTTAAATTTTCCGAAGAGTTTGAAGACATCCACATGCACATTGAAAACAGGCTCCTGGAGAAAGTTGGGCCAATTGGCGGCAAGGTTCACACCGGGAGGAGCCGGAACGACCAGATTGCACTGGATATGAGGCTCTATTTGAGGGCGGAGATAGATGCCCTCTGTGATCTCATTGATAAGCTTCTCGATGGCCTGCTCACGTTATCTGAAAACAACCTGAATAGTATCATGCCTGGCTTTACCCATCTGAGACATGCACAGCCCGTGCTCCTTTCCCATCATCTCGTAGCCTACTGCCAGATGTTCCTGAGGGACAAGGAGAGACTGAAGGATACTCAAAAGAGGGTAAATGTTATGCCTCTCGGGTCAGGTGCCCTTGCCGGTACCTCTTTTCCGGTTGACCGGGATTACGTAGCCAAGCTCTTAAACTTCCCGGAAGTAACTGAAAACAGCATGGATGCAGTAAGTGACCGGGACTTCATCGTGGAGTTCCTGAGCGCAGCAGCCTTAACTATGATGCACTTAAGTCGCATGAGCGAAGACCTGATTCTATGGTCTTCAAACGAATTTGACTTTGTCGACCTCCCTGATAGCTTCTGCACGGGGAGCAGCATGATGCCCCAGAAAAAGAATCCTGATGTCCTTGAACTCGTCAGGGGAAAGACGGGAAGGGTCTATGGAAATCTCCTCTCCCTCCTGATCACCTTGAAGGGACTGCCTCTTTCCTATAATCGTGACCTGCAAGAGGATAAGGAACCTCTCTTTGACTCGGTTGACACCCTCAAAAGCTGTTTAAAGATTATGGGTGAACTTATCCCCCAATTGAAATTCAAATTGGACAAGATGAGAGAATCAGCGAAAAAGGACTTTTCCACGACCACCGATCTTACAGATTATCTGGCGCGCAAAGGCCTCCCTTTCCGCAAGGCACATGAAATAGTAGGTACACTGGTACGGTACTGCCTTGAAAAAGGAAAGGCATTGAATGAGATTTCTCTTGATGAGTACAGGGAGATATCGTCTCTCTTCCAAGAGGATGTCTTCGAGGTTATCGCCTTAGAAAACTCCATTAACAGTCGAAGGTCAAAGGGGGGAACATCTCGAGATGAGGTAGAAAGGGCAATTAAAGCTGTTCGATCGAGAATGGAGGAGAATACGAAAGGAACCAGGTGAAGTCAAAAGGGATCCTTCTCAGGTATTTTCTCTTGACTCTTTTTCTCATCTCTGCCTGTGGAAAGAAGGGCCCTCTAAGGATGCCTGAAATTGTGGCACCGCAGGCAATTAAAGATCTTAAGGCTAAGGCAGAAGGAAAGGGTATCAGAGTGAGCTTTAGTATACCAACCAAAAACACTGATGGTTCGTTTTTGATTGATCTCAGGGGGTTCAAGATCTTAAGGAGTATAAGAAAACTGGCTGAAGGCTGTGAGAGTTGCCCACGAAGGTTTATCCCCTTAATCGATATCGAGTACCAACAACCATCTGTTCAGGTACCGATCAAGGGTGAGAAGAAAGAGTTCAGGGATACAAATCTATCGTATGGTACAGAATACCAATATAAAGTCTTATCTTACAACTCCCATGAGGACTTGAGCGGAGATTCCAACGTTGCGAAGGCATTCTGGGATATCCCCCCTTCCGTTCCTCAAAGTCTTAATGGTGAGGCAGGAAACGGGACAGTGAAGTTAAGCTGGGAACAGGTGAACAACCTATCTGATGGCTCTTTATCTCCAGAACCTATACTCTATAACTGTTACCGGGCCGAGGAGGAAAAACAATTCCCATTTAAACCAGTGAATGAGAAGCCTATTGAGACAACCTCTTACCAGGATGGACAACTCAAAAATGATCAGAAATACCTTTACCAGTTGCATGCTGTAAGAAAGGTTGGCGATGGCTGGGTGGAAAGTGAAGGATCTTCTATTATAGCTGCCATACCCGTTGACTTAGTCCCACCATCCGTCCCTCAGGGACTCACCGCCTTCTGGATAGATAGGGGTATCAGTTTGAGATGGGAGGGAAGCCCTGAAGTGGACGTGTTTGGTTATAATATCTACCGGAGAGAAGAAGGTGAAGCAAACTATCGGAGGTTAAATCCTGAACCCATCAAAGAGACAATCTTGTTAGACACCGACGTAAAACATGATAAGGAATATTCTTATGCGATTAGTGCCGTGGACAGTTCTTCAAGAAGGAACGAAAGTCCTCTCTCGGAAGAGGTGAAAGTAGTCTATTTTCCTTAACTCCTTGCTCAGGAAGGTATTATACGATGCATGACTTTCTCTATAAGAAGAATGAGCTTTACTGTGAGAAGGTACCTATTTCGGTAATTGCGAAGGAAACGGGTACACCTCTCTATATTTACAGCAGGCATACCCTGGAAAATCATTTCAAGGTTTTCGACTCCGCTTTTTCCTCTATACCGCATCTTACCTGCTTCTCAGTGAAGGCTAACTTTAATCTGGCTGTCCTCAAGATTATTGCCAACCTGGGAGGAGGAGCAGATGTGGTGTCCGGAGGTGAACTCTACCGGGCATTATCTGTAGACATCAGTCCAAAGAGGATCGTCTATTCAGGTGTAGGGAAAAAGGAGAGCGAAATCGAATATGCCTTAGAGGCAGAGATCCTCATGTTCAATGTGGAATCCTCACAGGAACTCTCCCTGATCAACCGGGTCGCAGGGCGGTTGAAGAAGAAGGCCGGGATTGCTCTGCGGGTAAATCCTGATATTGATCCTCGCACCCATCCCTATATTGCAACTGGCTTGAGGGAAAATAAGTTTGGGATAAATTTTACCCAGGCATTAAAGGAGTATGTAAAGGCACAGAGATTGACGAACATTGAAATCATAGGTATTGACTGCCACATCGGATCTCAGATCGTTGAGGTCTCCCCTTTCCTCGAGGCACTGAAAAGGATAAGGAAACTGATGGCCAAACTCAAGAAGATGAGGATAAACATCCACTATCTTGACCTCGGGGGAGGACTGGGTATCACCTACGATAAGGAAGAGCCACCTCATCCACGGGATTACGCCAAAACCTTGATTGACGAGTTAAGGGGATTAAAGGTTACACTCATCTTAGAACCTGGCAGGGTGATTGCAGGTAATGCCGGTATCCTCGTAACAAAGGTTCTCTATACCAAGAGGAGCGCTAAGAAAAATTTCGTGATCGTGGATGCAGGGATGAATGACCTTATCCGGCCGAGCCTCTACGGGTCCTATCAAAAGATTCAGCCAGTGATCAAGGAAAAGAGACCGAAGATAGTTGCTGATGTGGTGGGCCCGATCTGCGAGTCTGCTGACTTCCTTGCCCGGAACCGGGAAATACAAAAGGTCAAGATTGAAGAACTCATAGCAATTATGGGAGCTGGTGCCTATGGGTTCAGCATGTCCTCCAACTATAACTCCCGTCCCAGGATAGCTGAGGTACTGGTCGATAGAGATCGATACTTTCTCATTAGGGAGAGGGAGTGTTACGATGACCTCGTGCAAGGGGAGAGGATACCGAAGGATCTCTGATATTTCGGAATGGGGAGTAAGGAATGCAGATTCCCTTTTATAAAATGAGTGGAAGCGGAAATGATTTTATCCTTATCGATAATCGCCGTGATATCCTTTCAGATATACAACCTAACCTTCTTGCCCAAAAGATCTGCAGGAGAAAGGTTTCAATCGGCGCAGATGGTCTCATCCTGATTGAACCCTCCGGTAAGGCAGCATTTAAGTGGCGATTCTTCAATTCCGATGGTAGTGAAGCTGACATCTGCGGAAATGGCGGGAGGTGTGTAGCGAGACTCGCCTACCTTTTAGGTATAGCACCAGAAAAGATGAAATTTGAAACCTTAGCCGGAATCATCAGTGCCGAAGTTAAAGACAGGAAGGTAAAGATAGAGCTTGTCTCTCCCTCACACATCAGGATGGATATTACCTTGCCTCTCGAAGGTGAAAAACTTCTCCTCCATACTATCAATACTGGTGTTCCCCACGTGGTAAAATTTGAGGAGGCATTGGATACGGTTGATCTGGGGAGCATTGGGCGAAAAATCCGCTTTCATCCCCTGTTTCAGCCAGCCGGTACCAATGTCAATCTGGTAAAAATCCTCAATGACAACGAGATCGAGATCAGGACTTATGAGAGGGGTGTGGAGGATGAAACGCTGGCCTGTGGCACTGGTGCAGTGGCATCTGCTTTGATTACCTCAATCAAAACCCATATTCAATCTCCGGTGAAGGTTAAAACCAAAGGAGGGGAGACCCTTATGGTATACTTTGATAAAAGGGGGGAAGGATTTGAAGCGGTTGCCCTCGAAGGAGAGGTGAGGATCATCTACCAAGGAGAGCTCTGGGAAGAGGCATATCAATTGTAGGGACACGGCATGCCGTGCCCGTACGGTAGGGGCAACCCTTTGTGGTTGCCCATTATGAGAATAGAGAAAGGAGAAGGATATGTTTAAAGGAGCTATGGTAGCTCTCGTTACCCCTTTCAAAGATGGGAAAGTGGATGAGAAGGGACTTCGTTCATTAATCGAATTTCAGATCGAAAATGGGACCCAGGGTATCGTACCCTGCGGTACCACGGGAGAGTCAGCAACTCTCTCCCATTCAGAACATGAACGGGTAATTGAAATCACCATTGAGGCGGTGGCCAAGAGGGTCCCGGTAATTGCCGGGACAGGGTCGAACAACACCATTGAGGCCATTCGCTTAACCAAGCATGCTGAAAAAGCTGGGGCAGATGGGGCGCTGCTCATTACCCCTTACTACAACAAGCCAACCCAGGAGGGGATGTACCAGCATTACCTGAGGTTAGCAGAGGAGACCAGCATTCCTTTAGTGCTCTACAATGTCCCAGGTCGAACGAGCATAAATCTTCTGCCTGAGACCACTGCCCGCCTCTCCCGGATTAAAAATATCGTGGGGATCAAAGAGGCAACTGGTTCCCTCCAGCAGATAAGTGAGACCATAAAGCTCTGCCGGGAAGGGTTCTCGGTTTTATCCGGTGATGACTTCGTAACACTTCCCCTTTTAGCTGTAGGAGGAAAGGGGGTAATCTCGGTAACCTCAAATGTTGTTCCCAGGGATGTGGCTAACCTTTACAAGAGCTTTGAGAGAGGGGAATACGCTGAGGCACGGAAACTGCATTACCAGCTCCTTCCTTTAAACAATGCCATGTTCTTTGAAACCAATCCCATACCAGTCAAAACCGCACTTGGGCTTATGGGGAAGATCTCGCCGGAACTCAGGCTACCCCTTGCTCCCATGAGTGCTGCAAATCTTGACAAATTGAAAAAGGTAATGCAGGATTATGGATTGATCCATTAAGCGTTCATTATGAGATTCCTTGCTTTGCTCGGAATGACAAAACCCCTCTTGTCATTGCGAGGCGGAGACGAAGCAATCTCTTTTGTGGATACTGATAATGCATACCATATTTCAAGGAAGTAAAAGAAAGGAGAAAAAGATGTTGAAAAGATTGTTGGTTATTGTTGTTGCTTTCCTGTTCTCATTTGGCTACCTCGCTGCAGTCACAGCAGAAGAGGCAAAGAAGGAGGCTGAGAAGGCGGCGCCCCCTGCGAAGGTAGAGAAAGCAGAGAAAGCCCAGCAGGGAAAGAGTGAGAAGGCAAAAGACGCTGTCGTAGCAACGGTTGGCAAGAAAACATTCACTATGAAAGAGGTGGATAGCAAACTTGAGCAGATCCCTCCCCAGTACCGGATGACCTTCAAGGGGGAAGACAAAAAGAAATTCCTGGAAAATATCATCGACCGGTATCTACTCACCATTGAGGCAAAGCGGCTGAAGATCGACAAGATTTCTGAGGTTGAACAGAAGGTAGAAGACCTGGCCAGCAACATCCTGATTCAGGAACTGATCAACCGGGAGATCAACCAGAAGATTGTGATAAGCGATGAAGAAGCGAAAAAGTATTACGATGCTAACCTGGATGAGTTCAGGATCCCGGAAAAGATCAAGGCCCGTCAGATCCTGATCAAGGTTGATGCAAATGCCACTCCTGAAGATACAGCCAAGAAGGAGGCAAAGGCAAAAGAACTCCTTGAAAAGGTCAAGTCTGGCGGCAACTTTGAGGCCATTGCCAAAGAGAACTCGGATGATCCCAGGACCAATGCCAAAGGGGGTGACCTGGGATTTATAACGAAAGGCAGGATGTCAGCGGAATTTGATAAAGTAGCCTCTGAGACAAAGGCAGGAGAGATCGGCACTCTGCTGAAGGACCAGGATGGCTTCCACATCATCAAGGTGGATGAGAAGAAAGAGGGCCAACTGCAGGGGCTTGACAGCGTAAAGGTGAGAATCACCACCAAGCTGAAGAAAGATAAACAGAAGGAGAAGGTCGAAGCATTGCTCGCATCCCTCAAGGCAAAGAACAAGGTTACCATTAATGAGGAACTCTTGAAAGCCGAAGCCAAAGCAGAAGAACCCCCCGCTGCCGGAATTAAACCCGAGGCAGCTCCCCCGGCACCTGAGGCCAAACCAGAAGTAAAACCGGAAACAAAGGCAGAACCTGAGAAGAAGTAAAAGAGAAGCAGGCTAAAAGCAAAGAGGGGCTAAAAAACTTAGCCCCTCTTTTTTTTCAAAGCGGCTCGCGGAATACTCTCCGCAAGGCTTACTGTTTCTAAAGCATCCAGCTCAGAAATGAGTTCCTGCCCAAAATAGTATTGAAGTTCACTGCGGGCGCCTGCATAGAGGCTCCTTCCCTTGCCCAGGCACCGTAACGTTTTATCATCCACTTCCGTAGCCGGCGATAGAAGTCCCTCCCCGAAGGTGACCGGAAACAGACAGCTAACCATGGGTTTCAGGTCATGATAGTCAATTGCGTTCTGCAGACAGAAGCTATGGATCATACATCCCCGCCCCTTGGGGTTAAGGAAAATACAGCCTTTATGATTAGTTCCGGTGCGGGTATTGCCCCGGCCTGGAAAATCATCATCCTCAAGGCTGGTCCCGGCAAACCAATGCTCTCGAGAAACACTCGTATACTCCTCTAAAGCCCCGGCGTAATTCTCAATCCGCCTCACTTCATCAAACGCCGTATCAACGCCATGCCTGCAACATGCGTCGTAACAAAACGTGCATTTCAAACAATGAGAAAAATATGTTTTGAGAAAAATATCTGTGTCCACCCGGGCAAGGATGGGCTTCCCGTAGCGGTTCGGATAGAACTTTCGCAATTCTCGGATCAAAGGTTTTTATCTCCTGAAGCGGTATCCTGTGCGTTACGACTGCAAAGCTACAGAGATCCTTTGCATACTGGCAATGTACAAATAATTACCTGCAAAAGCAATAGCAAAAAGGGCAGAGGTCATTTTCTGGCCCCTGCCCTTCCCAATGTGCAAGGCGGACTGGTAATTCTTAGATACTCTTTTTCTTAGCTGGAGGGGAGTAAAGTGTCAGGTCTAGGAGGGGAGTAAAGTGTCAGGTCTACACTATTCACTCAATATTTTCCTTAGCTTATCGACCTCTTTAGATAACTTTGCATCTTCCTTCAAATAACCTTCAAGCCTCCGTGTATTCTGGCTCACCCCCGAAGGGCCAATCCCCCCAAAAAACTTCCCGATCTCACCTAAAGAAAGTCCACTCATGCGATGAGAAAGATAGAGAGCTACTCTTCTCGATTCAGAAGTTCCTTTCCCAAAAACCTTCTCCGATTCCTTCAGTATCGAAGAAAAATCCGGCCAAGAGGAAAGCTTCTTTAAGGCAGGAATGTCACGATGAAGCGTAGCCTTCTTGATCCATTTCTTTCTCACCCATTCAATAAATTGTTCAGAACCCAACAGAGTAGACGCTACGGTTTTCTTTAAAGGATCTTCTCTGGATTGCTCAATCGCCTCCTCAATATATTTCCGATATTTCCTTCGAGCTTCTTTTTCATCAAGACTCATTTGACCCAAGATAAACTCAATTTGAAGCCACTCCCACCCCTTTCCTCTTTCCACATAGCTTAAATAACTACTCCATGGATAATCAGAAGGATCTTTTATTAAATTAGCCCTGACAGGGTTGAGGTGAATATAGCGAGAGAGTTCTAAAGCATAGGTGTCTTTTTCAACTAAAATGGCTCGATACCGACCTTGAAAGAGATGACCTACCCTTCCTGTTTTTGCATTAAAATAGTTGGTATAACTGGTATTGAGGTGATGGAGGACGGCTTGGAGGTTTGCTCTTGGGGTCTCTAAGAGCAAATGGTAATGGTTGGACATCAGACAAAAACAGTGGATTTTAGCTCCATACCTTTCAGTGGCTGATTTTAAATAATTGGTAAACCTCCCATAATCTCCTTTCGTTCGAAAAATAGACTTTCGTTCATTCCCACGGGATGTAACATGATAAAAGGCTCCTGGATATTCAATCCTCAGTGGGCGTCCCATGAAAAATAAATATCAAATTGAAAAAAGAATGTCAATAGTGTAGACCTGACACCTTTCTCGTCTGACCTTTCTCGTCCCTAACCTGACCATCACTTACAAAAAGAGTAACGAGAAAGGTTTAAAAAAGTTTAAACAAAAAAAGGCAGAGGAGAAACCTCCTCTGCCTTTCTCAGGTGAAATCAGTTTATCTCAGTATTCAATTCATTGGGTGGTATATTCTTGATAGCAACTGAAAAATTCAGCCCAGGTAATCTCACCACTCACATAGTCCTCATACTTTGCATTTACATCAGCCCAGGTGCTGCAGCCACCAACTGCAAATGCTACAAAGTTCACCCCGGTCACATCTGCCCCACTGATGGTAACTTGTGTACTTGCTGGGCTAAAGGTGTAGTTAGATAAACTTGGTTCAACTATGTAGCTGCCATTACTTAACAGACTAAACGTATAATTTCCTGAAGAGTCAGTTGTGGTGGTAATGGCTGAAATATCACCTGAGAGGGTCATGGTTACACCAGCCTGAATACCACCGGTTACGGTCCCTGAGATGGAAAAGGTTGAACTATATTCCTGATAGCAGTCAATAACATCAGCCCACGTTGCCTGACCACTCACATAGGCATCATACTTTGTGATTACATCAGCCCAGGTGCTGCAGCCACCAACTGCAAATGCTACAAAGTTCACTCCAGTCACATCTGCCTCACTGATTATAACTTGTGTGCTTGCTGGCTCAAAGGTGTAGTTAGCTTTACTCGGTTTAACTGTGTAGGTGCCATTGCTTAACCCGCTAAACGTATAATTTCCTGAAGTGTTGGTTGTCGTATCCCCTAAAACACTATCGTAGACGACCGTTATGGTAACGTCAGCCTGGGTATCACCGGTTACCGTACCGGAGATGGTGTAGGTAGATGCTATGTGTGCCGTAAAGTCCGCTCCTATCACATTTGCACCACTGATTGTGACTTGCCTGTATGGTGGCTCAAAGCTATATCCAGATTTACGGGGGGTAACAGTGTAGGTGCCATTGCTTATGCCAGTAAACCTATAATTTCCTGAGGCATCAGTTATGGTAGTGGTCGAAATACTTCCGAATAGGGACATGGTCACGCCAGCCTGGGTATCACCGGTTACCGTACCAGAGATGGAGTAGGTAGTGATGCAAGTGCAAGTAAAGTCCACTCCAGTCACACTTGCTCCATTGATTGTGGCTTGCCTGCTTGCGGGCGTAAAGGTACAGTTAGTTTTACTCGGTGTAACGATGTAGGTGCCATTGCATAATCCGGTAAAACAATATTTTCCTGAGGCATCAGTTAAAGTAGTGGTTGAAACACCTCCAGAGAGGGTCATGGTTAAGCCAGCCTTATCATCACAGGTTACCGTGCCACAGATGGAGTAAGGACATGCTGGGGTTGGGGTTCCCTTAAAGTCCGCACCTATCACACTTGCTCCAGTGATTGGGACTGACCTGTTTGTTGGCTCAAAGGTATAGTTAGTTTTATTCGGTGTAACGATGTAGTTGCCATTAATTAACCCTCTAAACGTATAGTTTCCTGAAGTGCCAGTTATCGTAGTGCCTGACATACTCCCCGAAAGGGTCATGGTAACGCCAGCAAAGGCAAGACCACTGTCTTTGTAGGTTACCGTACCAGAGATGGAGTAGGTAGGAGGCACGCAAGCAAAGTTTATATTTGCTTTATTTCCATCTTTGACTTCGCCTTGCCAGTATGGGGGGGTAAAGGTATAGGTAGAGCTCATGGGTGTAACTGTGTAGGTACCATTGATTACGGTAAAACTATAATTTCCAGAAGCATTAGTTGTCGTAATCCCTGAATCACTGCCAGAGAGGAACATGGGTACGCCAGCAATGGGTACGCCACTACAAGTTACCTTGCCAGAGATGGAGTAGGTAGATGCTTTAGATGCGGTAAAGTTCTTGCCAGGTGCATCGCCGTCAAAGATTGAGACTGACAAGCTTGATGGGTTATAGCTACAATTAGTTTTAATTGGTGTAACCGTGTAGGTGCCATTTCTTAACTTTGAAAACCTATAATTTCCTGAAGAATCATAAGTTGTTGTATCGGTTGTACTACTTCCCGAGAGGTCGAAGTGAACAGAACCAATGCATTCACCTTCACCAAATACCGTCCCAGAGATGGACCAGTACCATAATGGAGTTGCTACAAAGTTCTCCACTGTCACATCTGCCCCACTGACTGTGACTTGCCTGTTTTCTGGCGCAAAGCTATAGCCATTTTTACGGGGTGTAACTGTGTAGGTGCCATTTTTTAGCCCGGGAACACTATAATTTCCTGAAGCGTTGTTGGTTGTCGCCCATCTCGTATCACCGAAAACACTTCCGTAGACCATCATGGCAACATATTCAACAGAGCCAATACTACCTTCGCTTAGGGTTACCGTCCCAGAGATGGAGTGGTAAGCTGCTGAGGTAAAGTTCACCGATTTCGGATCTGGCGTATCGAGTGTGACTTGCCCTTGCCAGTTGGGCCAAATAAAGTAATAGCCCTCCTTACTCGGTGTAACCGTGTAGGTGCCACTTTTTAGACCGGTGAAACTATAATCTCCAGAAGTAACGGTTTTTGTTGCCTTTGAGACAGGGCCTGAGATGGTTATGATAACATCAGCCTGGATCTCACCAGTTACCTTGCCAGAGATGGAGAGGTTTTCACTTGCGGTAAAGTTTATTCCGGGCGCACTCCACCCACCACTGATTACGACTTGCCTGCTTGCTGGCTCAAAGGTAAAGCAATCTTTTTCTGTGTAATCAGGTAACAAACACCTTTTACTCGCTGTAACTGTGTAGGTGCCATTGCTTAATACACTAAATTTATATTCAAAATTTACTGAAGAATCGGTTGTTGTGGTCTTTGAAACAGGACCAGAGAGGGTTATGGTAACGCTATCATTTATATTCTGTACATCACCGCTTACTGTGCCAGAGATGACGGGGTAATAGGTGTAGTGAAGGATGGTGCCAGCAGAGCCCACAGCAAAGACATCGTTTGCTGAACTGCCCCAGACACCATTGAGTGTGCTATATGTAAGCGCTGTTGGGTTTTCCATAGGAGACCAGCTTGTGCCATTGTAGTGGACGATGCTGTTATAATAACTATAACCCACGGCAAAGACATCGCTTGCTGAACTGCCCCAGACACCTTTGATGCTCTGTGTAGTTCCGCTTGTCATAAGAGACCAGCTTGTGCCATTGTAGTGGAAGATTCCGCCACCGTCACTCACAGCAAAGACATCACTTGGTGAACTGCACCAGACACCATTGAGACCTACCCCGGATTCGTATACTTGAGTCCAACTTGTTCCATTGTATCGGGCGATTCTGCCATCCACAACACCCACGGCATAGACATTATTCCATGCGCTACCCCAAACCCCTGCGAAGTAATCATAACAATGACTGGTCATAGGAGGAGACCAGCTGGTGCCATTGTAGTGGAGAATGGTGTCTTCATCACCTACAGCAAAGACATCACTTGCTGAACTGCCCCAGACACCATAGTACCCATATGAAGTCCCACTGTGCTCATCTTTATGCCAGCTGGTACCATTGTAGTGAAGGATGGTGCCACCCCAACCCACTACAAAGACATCATTGGTTGCTGAGCTGGCCCAAACACCATAGAGCAGTTCATCTCCTGTAGGTAAACCTGTCTCTGAATGCCAGCTTGTGCCATTGTAGCGGAGGATTTTGCCACCATCACCCACTGCAAAGACATTAGTTGCTGATTTGCCCCCGACACCATTGAGGGCTTTTGTAGTGCCGCTATCCATACTACCCCATCCCAATTCAGGGTTACCCGGTGGGTATGCAGTAAAGTTCTGTCCGGTCTTATTTGCCCCGGAGATGGTAACCGGCAAGTTATAGGGATCAAAGTTATATCCAGTTTTAACGGGGTATAGGGTGAAGGTGCCATTGCCTAAATTAGGAATGGTATAATTTCCTGAACTATTAGTTTTAACCGACACCGTGCCATTATAGAGGTAGTACTGAATTTCTACATCCTTTACCGCTACACCTTCTGAGGTTTTTACACTCCCAGAGATGGAGTAGGATGGATAGTGGGAGATTATGCCATTATCTCCTACGGCATAGACATCGGTTGCTGAACTGCCCCACACACGAAAGAGCCATTGTGTAGTCCAGCTTGTCATGGGAGACCAGCTTGTGCCATTAAAGTGGACGATGGCGCCCCAAGAACCCACAGCATAGACATCTGTCCCTGATGGAGTGCCCCACACACCATAGAGGTCCTGTAGAGTGCCGCTACCGCCCTGGGGGGGAGACCAGTTTGTTCCATTGTAGTGGAGGATAGTTCCACCAAAGCCCACGGCAAAGACATCAGTTGCTGAAGTGCCCCAAACACTCATAAGGGCTTGTGAAGTTCCGCTATCCATGGTAGACCAGGCACTCCCATTGAAGTGGAGGATGGTGCCAGGATAACCAACGGCAAAGACATCAGTTGCTGAAGTGCCCCAAACAGAATGGAGGTTAGTTGTAGTCGGCACGCTTGTCTCTCTATGCCAGCTTGTGCCATCAAAGTGGAGGATGGTGCCAGAACCACCAACAGCCTCACCCACAGCAAAGACATCTGATTCTGAACTGCCCCACACACCCATGAGCCATCCTAATCCTGTAGGTACACCTGTCTCGGAATGCCAGCTTGTGCCATTGTAGTGGAGGATGGTGCCAGAAAGACCAACAGCAAAGACATCAGGGCCTGATGAAGTGCCCCAAATATCATAGATCCCCTTTGTATCCGTGGGGATTGGCATGGAAGACCAGGTTATGCCATCGCTGTGCCAGATTTCACCAAAGTCTTCATACTTCCCTGTTTGGGTATTATAACGCTGCCAACTCGCGACAAATATATCTGTTTGCGAACTGCCCCAAATACCCCAGAAGCGACTGTAAGTCCCACAGGGCACCCAACCCCAATCAGCTGAAAAGGCAGTGATTGGAATGAGAAAAATGATAACCAGTAAGATTGTTTGGATAAATCTTTTTGTTTTCATATATCCCCCTCCATTGAAGACTTAAGAGACGTAAATAATGCAATCAATAATCTAGGTTAGAAGAACGGCTTAACATATATAAATAACAAATGCAAGGATTTTTTAAAGCTCAGGATTTATAAAAAGGGAATGCTCAATTAGTAGGTGATATTCTGAGAACAATTAATAAATTCAGCCCACGCCTCGCTCGATTGTTGACTGTATATCCAGGTATTAAAACGTCAAGAATTTCATTCCTTATGGTTGTTGACAGCTAATGCGCACCGTGATGATATGCTCGTCATAAGCATGCGTTCCGGTAACTGCAGTTGGCATATCCAATCGTAACCATAAAGAGAGCTGTCCACTTGCTGGGACCGAAACTGCGTCGTCGCCCCCACCTGTATAAGCAAATTTTGAGGAGGTGGCAACTTGCGCGCTCGTAGTCAAAACATCATCGCTATCTCCTTCATTGAAACTTGCACCTGTCGGAGAAGCACTGGTAGCACAGAATATTCCGGAAAGGACATAGACATTACTTCCTGCCCCGGTTTCTGAAGATGAATGGGTCCATTCATCACGGTCATCTTCATCATAAATTCGTAAGGTAAAGGTCTCTGAGACATTGCCATTGTTGGTAACATTTACTTTGCTGCCTTCAGCAGTTACCTGAGTCGTCCCTACATCTACCGTTCCCACTCCCCAGGTTGAGGGCAAAACAGAGATAGAGAGAATCAAGAATGTCCAGTTTACATTGTTTTCTGAATTAACTGAGGTTGGGCCTGCTGCCAATTCCACTCCTCCCGAGGCATCAGAATACTGAACATCCAAATAGGATAGGCTTTGTGTTCCTCCTGCCTGCAAAG
>Ga0315289_10002954_pt1 | contig 25880 bp, 21 predicted proteins | sample YL17G11_40_MG_FD_203452 | JGI IMG/M metagenome (GOLD analysis project Ga0315289, IMG submission 203452) | Sediment microbial communities from Yellowstone Lake, YNP, Wyoming, USA - YL17G11_40 | ecosystem: Environmental > Aquatic > Freshwater > Lake > Sediment | place: USA: Wyoming | collected...
AGTATAACGCGCCCAGTAAACTGGGCGGCTAAATGTGGGTCCGGCCGTGTCTGTTGGCGCGCGGGTCGTTCACATTTAGCCGCCGCGCCTCGGCATGAATAACGCGCCCAGTAAACTGGGCGGCTAAATGTGGGCGCGGCCGTGACGGTTGGCGCGCGGGTCGTGCACATTTAGCCGCCCGCCTTGGCGGGCGCGTGTTGTCCGTCGCGGCGGCGGACGCTTGCAAATCGGCGGATGCGCGATACCATGTCGGCTCCGACCGCGTGAGCGGTGTGACCTGGCAAGGAGCCGCAGGTTGAAAACCGACGAAATCCGCACGCGATTCCTCCGGTTTTTCGAGAAGCGGGGACACAAAATCATTCCCTCCGATTCGCTCATTCCGCACAACGACCCGACGCTCCTGTTCACCGGCGCCGGGATGAACCAGTTCAAGGAGCAGTTCCTGGGCCTCAAGGCCGCGGGCCTGGCCCGGGCGGCCACGTGCCAGAAGTGCCTCAGGACGGGCGACCTGGAGAACGTCGGGGTGACGCGGTGGCACATGACGTTCTTCGAGATGCTGGGCAACTTCTCGTTCGGCGACTACTTCAAGAAGGAATCGTGCCAGTGGGCCTGGCAGTTCATGCTGGAGGAGATGGGGCAGAAGCCCGAACACCTGCACGTCACGATCTACGAGAAGGACGAGGAGACGTTCGAGATCTGGCACAACCTGGTCGGCATTCCGTCCGAGCGAATCTGGCGCTTCGGGGAAGACGCGAACTTCTGGCCGGAGTCGGCCCCGTCTTTAGGACCGAACGGACCGTGCGGGCCGTGCACGGAAATCCTCGTGGACACGGAGCCCCAGCGAGGCGACGCGTCGACTCCCGAGAACGATTCGAGCCGGTTCGTCGAGGTGTGGAACCTGGTGCTCCAGCAGTTCGACCGGCGGGAGGAGGGGAAGTTGGCGCCCCTGCCGTCGAAGAATATTGATACGGGCATGGGTCTTGAGCGGATGGCGGCGATCATGCAGGGCGTGCCGACCGCCATGGACATTGACGTCATGTTGCCGATCGTTCGTGCGGCGGCCGAGCGGGCGGGGCGCTCCTACGAGCCGTTTTCCGCCGACGCCGACGGCCGGCGCCTTCGCCGAATCGCCGAGCACGCGCGAGCGGTGGCGTTCGCGATCGCCGACGGCGCCTTGCCGGACCGGTACGGGCGGGGGTACGTCGTGCGCCGGCTGATCCGGCGGGCGGCACTGGACGGCCGGCACCTCGGCATCACGGAACCGTTCCTCTATCGGCTCGTGCCGGTGGTCGAGAAGACGATGGGGCGGGCGTACCCGGAACTGGCGCAGCGGCGGACGACGATCGAGAACCTTGTGCGCGGGGAGGAGGAGCGGTTCGCGGCGGCGCTGGAGGATTCGCCGGGCGTCCGCGAGTTCGAGGAGGCGACGGCCGGGGCGGCTGCCTCCGACGCGAAACGCATGCCCACCGAAAGGGTGTTCGAGTTCTACGACACGTTCGGCATTCCCCTGGAGTTCATGGAGGAGCGGTGGCGCGATGAGGGCGTCACGTTCGACCGCGAGGGGTTCGAAAAGGCGTTGGAGGCGCGGCGGGCGCAGTCGCGGGCCGGGTCGAAAATGGGCGAGGAGGCAATCGTCTTCAAGCGCGAGTTCCTGTCGGAAAAGGCGCTGGAGCGCCTCCGCCGGGAGAACCTCGAAACGGACTTCGTCGGGTACGAGTCCACGGCCAGCGAGGCGCGGGTCCTGGCGATCTTCGTGGACGACGAGTGGGCGGAGTCGGCCGAGGCCGGCCAGGAGGCCCAGGTCCTGCTGGACCGGACGCCGTTCTACGCCCGCGCGGGAGGCCAGGTCGGCGACGCGGGGCGGATCGAGACGGAGGCGGGCGATGCGAGCGTCGCCGACACGATCCTCGACCATGAGTTTATCGTCCACCTGGTGAAGGTCGAGAAGGGCCGGCTCCAGCGGCGCGGGGCCGTCCGGGCGGCGGTGGACGGGGCGCGGCGGCTCACGACGGCGCGGAACCATACGGCGACACATCTCCTGCAATGGGCCCTTCGGACGGTGCTCGGCGAGCACGTCCATCAGGCGGGGTCGGAGGTGTCGGCGGAGCGGCTGCGGTTTGATTTCACGCACCCGACGGCGCTGGCGGTGGAGGAGCGGCGGGAGGTGGAGCGGCTTGTGAACGAGCGGATCCTGGCGGGCGAGGCGGTCGAGGTCCGCACCATGCCGCTCGAAGAAGCACGTCAGAAGGGCGCGACGGCCCTCTTCGGCGAGAAGTACGGCGACGAGGTCCGCGTGGTGTCGGTGGGCGATTTCTCGATGGAACTTTGCGGCGGGACGCACCTGGAGACGGCCGGCGAGATCGGCCTCTTTAAGATCACGAGCGAGGAATCGGTGGCGGCGGGGGTTCGGCGAATCACGGCCCTGACGGGCACGGCCGCGCTCGAGTTTCTCCACACCGAGGAGGACCGGCTGGCGGAGGTCTGCCGGGCCCTCAAGGCGACGCCGGAGACGATTCTCGCGCGGATCGAGAACCTCCAGAAGCAAATCCGCGACCTGAGAGGGGACCTGGCGAAGGCCCGGAGCCTGTCGCAGCGGGGCGGGCTGGACGAGTTGCTCGCCAAGGTCCAGCCGGTCGAGGGCGTGCCGGTCCTGGCGGCCCAGGTCGAGGGGGCGGACGCGAACGCCTTGCGCGAGGCGTGCGACGCCATCCGCCAGAAGCAGGGGTCGATCCTTGTGGTCCTCGGAAGTTGCGAGGGCGGCAAGGTGAACCTCGTGGCTGCGGCCACGAAGGACCTGGTCGCCAAGGGGCTGCACGCGGGGAACCTCGTGCGCGAGGTGGCCAAGGCGGTTGGCGGCGGGGGTGGCGGCCGGCCGGACCTGGGCCAGGCGGGCGGCAAGGAGCCGGAGCGGCTTCCGGCGGCCCTGGCGGGCGTCCCGGACTTGGTGCGGAAGCAACTCGGCGGCTGAGGGGGGGCGCGCCGGGATTTTCGGGGCATGGGCGCGTTCGCCCCGAGCCGGGTGCGGAAGTTTACGCCTTTCGAGCCGCGACCTTATGGTCGCGGCGACGTTCCCTCCCATGGCACATGTCAGGGTAGGGAACGTGACCGCCCGCTTCCGCGGGCGGCTCGAAAGGCATAAAGAGGCGTGGGCGGCTCGAAAGGTATAAAGAGGCGGTCGCGGCTCGAAAGGCGCAAACCTGGCGCACGGTCGGGCGGTCGGACGGTTTGGAGTTGACCGGGAGGCCTCTGGTCTGTAGGATTCTCGGCCTTTGGTGCCGCCGGAGGGCCGCGGCACGGTTTTTTGACCCGAATCGTGAGGAGAAACGCATGCCGGTTCCGAAAAGACGGACCTCGAAGGCGCGGAAGGGGAAACGCCGGTCGCACCATGCCCTGGTGCCGGTGCAGACGGTCGTATGTAAGCACTGTGGGCACGCGACGTTATCGCACACGGTGTGCGGGAACTGCGGGTGGTATCGCGACCGCCAGGTCGTCGAGATCGAAGAGGAGGCGTAAGGGTTGCGGCTGGCGATTGATGCGATGGGGGGGGATTTTGCCCCGGCCGAGATCGTCCGCGGGGCCGTGGCCGCCAGGGACGCCCTCGCGCAGGACGAGATCGTCCTGGTGGGGGACGAGGGGGCGATCCGGGCGGAACTCCAGGCATCGGGCGCAGGCCTGGACCGCCTATCGATCGTCCACGCCTCGCAGGCGGTCGGCATGGCGGAGCCGCCCGTCGAGGCCGTCCGAAAGAAGCCGGATTCATCGATGCGGCGGGCGATGGAACTGATGGCCCGGCGCGAGGTGGACGCCGTCATCAGCGCGGGCAACACGGGGGCGTTCGTGGCGGCGGCGCACATGGTGGTCCGCCGGCTGCCGGGCATCCGCCGGCCGGGCATCAGCATCATCCTGCCGACGTACCACGGCCCGGTGGTGCTGATCGACGTCGGGGCGAACGTGGATTGCCGGCCGACGCACCTGTTTCAGTACGGTCTGATGGCCAGCCTGTACTCGCGCAAGATGTTCGGGACCGAGGACCCGCGCGTTGGGATTCTTTCGATCGGCGAGGAGAGCCAGAAGGGCAACGACCTGGCGCGCGAGGCGAGCGACCTCCTGGAGGCGTCGGAGTTGAATTTCCGCGGCAACGCGGAGGGGCGCGACCTCTTTAACGGCCGGTTCGACGTCGTCGTCTGCGACGGGTTCGTGGGGAACATCGTCCTGAAGTGCGTCGAGGCGATGGCCGAGAACCTCTTCCAGACCATCCGCGAGGAACTCAAGGAGATGGAGCCGGCGGTGACGGCGAAACTCGGACCGGCGCTGGCGGACCTTCAGCGCCGTCACGACTCGGCGGAATACGGCGGGGCGCCGCTCCTGGGGGTGGACGGGATTGTGATCATCTGTCACGGCAACTCGAAGGCGCGGGCCATCGCCAGCGCGTTCCGCGCGGCGGCCACGTGTGCGCGCACTCAGGTCAACCGCGAAATCGTCGAAACCGTAGCCAAGATGAAGGAAGCCCGCGAGTGAAGGCGGTCCGCAGCGCGAAGATCGTCGGCACGGGCATGAGCGTGCCCGAGCGCGTCATGACGAACGAGGACTTCGCGCGCATCGTCGAGACGAACGACGAGTGGATCGTCCAGCGCACGGGCATGCGCGAGCGCCGCATCGCCGAGAACGACCAGGCCACCAGCGACCTGGCGGTCGAGGCGTCCCGGGCCGCCCTCGAGGACGCCGGCCTGGCGCCTGAGGACGTGGACCTGGTCATCTGCGCGACGATAACGGCCGACAACGTCCTGCCGGCGACCGCCTGCTGGATTCAGAACCGCCTCGGGTGCGGGGATGCGGCGGCGTACGACCTCGTGGCCGCCTGCTGCGGCCATCTCTACGCCCTGGCCCAGGCGCGGGCGAACATCCTGGCAGGCCAGGCGAAGACCGTGCTCGTCGTCGCCGCCGAGACGCTCTCGAAAATCACCGACTACACGGACCGCTCGTCCTGCGTCCTCTTCGGCGACGGGGCGGGCGCGGCTGTCGTCCAGGCGTCCGACGAGCCCGACACGGGCATCCTCTACACGACGCTCTACGCCGACGGCGGGGGCGGCGAGATGATGCTCCTGCCGGCGGGCGGGTCGCGAAGGCCTCCGTCGCACCAGAACATCGAGGAGCGCGGCCACTACATGCAGATTCGAGGGCGCGAGGTCTTCCGCTTCGCCGTCGTCAAAATGCAGGAACTCATCGAGGAATGCATGAAGGCGTGCGACCTGACGGTGGACCAGGTGCGCCTGGTCGTGCCGCACCAGGTCAACACGCGGATCATCGACGCTTCCACCAGCCGCATGGGCTTCCCGCCCGAGAAGGTGTTCCTCGACATCGAGAAGTACGGGAACACGGGCGGTGCGAGTTGCGCGATGGCCTATCACGAAGCGCGGCAGCAGGGCCTCCTGGGGCCGGGCGACACGGCCATTCTCGTGGCCTTCGGCGGGGGCCTGACCTGGGCCGCCGCCGTGGTCAAGCACTAACCGCCAATCTTCGAGCGAGGCGCCGATGGGCAAAACCGCACTGCTGTTTCCCGGCCAGGGGGCGCAAGCGGTCGGCATGGGGCGGGATATCGCGGAGGCCCGGGCCTCTACGGGCGCACGACGCGGGTCTTGCGATCGGTGACGACGACAAAGCATCCCTTCCAGGCGTTGACGTCCTCGGTCCGGAAGAGGCTCTCGATTCGCTCAAGGAGCCCTTGGCGCCCCGGCTCTCTGAGGCGGATGAGCAGAATGCCGTGGTGGCGTCCCGGCGTGTAGCGGCGGGTGTCTGAGAAATCCAGGTCCTGCGTGACGAGCAACCGGCCGGACGCCTGAGCGGCTTTCCAGACCGTGGCGTCCGCTTGTCCGGTCAGATCTTCCTGAGGGACCGTGTCCACATCGTGACCGGCTTCGCCAAGTAAGCGCGCCAGCCGCCGAGGAATGTTTTCGTCCAGTTTGATTCTCATGGGATGTGCGGGGCGCTCGCCACCGGGAGGTCCTCTTCCGCCGAAGCGGCCGCGAAGGCGATGACGGCGCGGACGTCGGCCTCCTTCAGGGTCGGGAAGTCCTCGAGGATTTCTTCGACGGTGGCGCCTTCGGCGAGGCTCGCCAGGAGGGTACGGACGGTGACGCGCGTTCCCTTAATGACAGCCTCGCCCCCGCACGTTTTCGGGTCGCGAACGATGTGCTTTCGGTAGTCCATGATATCTCCTTCCGCCCGCCGAACCTTCGCCGGGACCATCGCTTTCTTGCCTATCCAGTCTAGCGTGCCGCGGGTGGATGAGCAAGGGGCACTCCGAGCAAGTGCGGCCCCGAGCCGTGGCCCGCATGCCCCCTTCGGGTTTTTGGTCTGGACGAGAGGGGAATAGCCGCTACACTCTTTCGCTCTGCTCTGAAGAATGCGCGGCGGGCCCGCTTTCGCCCTACGGGCTATGGCGTGGCAAGCAAGCCCGCCGGCTAAATGGGCTTGGCCCAAACAAAAGCGAGGCAAGCGCATGGCTAGGACGGCGCTGCTGTTTCCCGGCCAGGGGGCGCAATACGTCGGCATGGGCAGGGACGTGGCCGAGGCGTTCCCCGAGGCGCGGGCGCTCTACGAACGGGCCGACGCCGTCCTGGGGTTCGGCCTTTCGGCAATCTGTTTCGACGGGCCGGAGGATCGCCTGACCGCGACGGACATCAGCCAACCGGCCATCCTGGTGACGAGCCTGGCGGTCCTGGCCGCCCTCCGGACGACCGGCGCCGGGAAGGCCCTCAAGGTGGACGTGGCGGCGGGCCTCTCGCTGGGGGAATACACGGCCCTGGCGGCGGCGGGGGCGATCGGGTTCGACGAGGCGGTGCGCCTCACGCATCTGCGCGGGCGGACCATGCAGGAGGCCTGCGACGCGGCGCCGGGCGGGATGGTGTCGCTCCTGGGGGTGGACTCTGGCGGCGCGGAAAAGATTTGCCAGGCCGCCCGCCAGGCCGGTAGAATCTGGCCCGCCAATTACAACTGCCCGGGCCAGGTGGTGGTGAGCGGCGAGAAGGCGGCCTGTGCGAAGGCGGCCGAGGTCGCCGAGTCCATGGGGGCCCAGCGGGCGGTTCCGCTCATCGTCGCGGGAGCGTTCCATTCGCTCCTGATGACGAGCGCCCGCGAGAAACTGGCCCCGGCGCTGGCGAGTCTCGAGGTCCGGGATTTGGAATTCCCCGTGGTGGCGAACGTGACGGGGGATTTTTATCGGGGTCCGGGCGAGGTGGCGGACCTCCTGGCGCGGCAGGTGGACTCTTGCGTCCGCTGGCAGCAGGGCGTCGAGCGGATGATTGCCGACGGGTTCGATTCTTTTCTCGAGGTCGGCCCGGGGCGGGTCCTCGTGGGGCTTCTGAAACGGATTGACCGGAGACTCGGGCGAAGCGCCCGGACCGTCGGAACGGTTGAAGAGATTCGGGCGTTGGGCGATTTCAGATAAGGCACCCGCCCAGTAAACTGGGCGGCTAAATGTTGGCGCGGGCCACCGGGCGCGGGGATGTATACAGTTAGCCGCCCCGCTTGCGGGGCGCGCTAAATCGGGCGTGGTGGCGAACCCCAGCGGGACGCGAAGGCGTGACATGGGATTCGAGGGCAAGACGGCCATCGTGACGGGCGCGGCGCGGGGCATCGGCCTGGAGATTGCGCGGCAACTGGGGGCGCGAGGCGCGCGTGTCGTCCTCGTGGACGTCCTGGAGGAGGACCTCGCGAAGGCGTCGGCGGAACTCGCACGCCTCGCGGCGACGCGGGGCGGCGCGACGCTCACCTATGTCCTCGACGTGACGGACGAGGCGGCGGTCGAGAAGATGATCGACGAGGTGGCCGAGAAGGCCGGCTCGATCGACATCCTCGTCAACAACGCCGGCATCACGCGCGACGACCTGCTGCTGCGTATGACCGAGGAAGCGTGGGACCTCGTGATGAAGGTGAACCTGAAGGGGACGTTCCTCGTGACGAAGCACGCGGCCAAGTATATGATCCGCCAGCGGTCGGGTCGGATCGTCAACCTGGCGAGCGTCTCGGGTCTGGTGGGGAATCCGGGTCAGGCGAACTACTCGGCGTCGAAGGCGGGAGTGGTGGGGTTCACCAAGACGGTGGCCCGCGAACTGGCGGGGCGGAACGTGTGCGCGAACGCCGTCGCCCCCGGCTTCATCGACACGAAGATGACGCAGGTCCTGCCGGAGAAGGCGAAGGAGCGGGCCCTTTCGATGATCCCGCTGGGGAAAATGGGCCTGGCCCAGGACGTGGCGGCGGCGGTGGTGTTCCTGGCGAGCGACGAGGCCCGGTACATTACGGGCCAGGTGCTGGCGGTGGACGGCGGGATGGCGATGTAGGGCCCGCCGGGCCGGCCATAAAAGGCATTGCACGCCGGCCCGGTTGCCGCTAGACTGCTCGGCCGGTGAGAAGGGGCCCCCTGGGGCCGCGGAGTTCCGGATACGGAGTCAAGTTTCCTGTAGAGTAGATGAGGAGGCATCGAATATGGCGGACGAGAAGAAGATCGGCAAGGCCCCGGGCAAGGTGAGCGACGTCGGTCAGCGGATCATTGAGATCGTCGCGGAGCAACTGGGGGCCGACAAGTTGCAAATCTCCCGCGAAACGTCGTTCATCAACGACCTGGGGGCGGATTCCCTCGACACCGTCGAAATCGTCATGGAGATCGAGGACGAGTTTGACATCGACGTCCCCCAGGAAGACGCCGAAAAGATCCAGACGGTCGGCCAGGCTATCGACTATGTGGAGAGGCACCTGTAACCGATGACCAGACGCGTCGTCGTGACAGGCCTGGGGCTGATCACGTCGCTGGCGTCGGACGTGGAAGCGTTCTGGAAGCGGCTGCTTGCCGGCTCCTCCGGCATCAGCCGCATTGAACATTTCGACACGTCCGGCTACACGGTTCACATCGGCGGCGAGGTCAAGGACTTTACCTCCGACACCTACCTTCCGAAGCACGAGGCGAAGCATCTGGACCGTTTCAGCCAGATGGCCGTCGGCGCCGCCGTCCAGGCCGTCCGGGACGCGGGGCTCGACCTTGCGAGCGTCGAGGACCCGTTCCGCGTCGGTGTCATCGTCGGGAGCGGCATCGGCGGCCTGGCGGAGTTCGAGGCCCAGCACAAGCGCCTCGTGGAGCGCGGGCCCATGAAGGTTTCGCCCTACATGGTCCCGAAACTCATGATCAACGCCGCCGCCGGCCAGATCTCGATTCTCTACGGCGTCAAGGGGCCGAACGCCGGCGTCGCCAACGCCTGCGCCAGCGCCTCCAACGCCATCGGACAGGCCTTCTGGGTCATCCAGAACGACGAGGCCGACGTGATGATTACGGGCGGCGCGGAGGCGGCCCTCACGCCGTTGGGCCTCGCCGGCTTCTGCGCGAACCGCGCCCTCTCGACCCGCAACGACGAGCCCGCGCGCGCCAGCCGGCCCTTCGACCGCGACCGCGACGGCTTCGTCCTCTCCGAGGGCGCCGGCATCGTCGTCCTCGAAGAATACGAGCACGCCAAACGCCGCGACGCCAAAATGTACGCCGAGATGATCGGCTTCGGGATGAGCGGCGACGGGACGCACATCGTCCAGCCCGACCCCGAAGGGCGCGGGGCGGCCTACGCGATGCAGCAGATGCTCAAGGACGCCTCGGCCGAGGCCGACTCGGTGGACCACATCAACGCGCACGGCACGGGGACGCCGCTCGGCGACATCGCCGAAACCAGGGCCATCAAGATCGTTTTCGGCGACCACGCCCGCCGGATCGCCGTCTCGAGCACCAAGTCGAGCGTCGGGCACCTCTTGGGCGCCTCCGGCGGCGTGGAGACGATTGCGACGGTCCTGGCGCTTCGGGACCAGGTCGCCCCGCCGACGATCAACCTCGAGAATCCCGACCCCGCGTGCGACCTGGACTACGTGCCGCTCGTGCCCCGCGAGATGCCCATCCGCCGCGCCGCGTGCAATTCCTTCGGTTTCGGCGGCCAAAACGCCTGCCTGCTGCTTCAGAAAGTCTGACGGCGCCCGAGGGGCGGGTGGACCACGCAGCAGGTTGCTTCTTGGAGACCAGACCATGATGCGCTATATTGCCTTGCTCGCGACGCTGGCGGTGGGTCTGGCCGGGTGTAGCCAGACCCCGGAAGAAAAGGGTGTAAGCGCGATTCTCGATTTGGGCGGCGAGGTGACCCGCGACGAGAAACTTCCCGGCCGGCCGGTCGTCGGTGTTGACCTGGGCAACCATATTGATCAGGACTATCGGGAAGTCAAAAATTCGGATTTGACGGACCTCAAAGAACTCAAGGACCTGCGGACGCTCGACCTCAGCAACACCCAGATCACAAACGCCGGCCTGAAGGATCTGAAGGAACTGAAGGACCTTCAGGAGCTCGCGCTCGCGTACACCCTGATTACAGACGCCGGCCTGAAGGACCTGAAGGAACTCAAGGGCCTGCGGATTCTCGACCTCACCGGCACCCAGATCACGGACGCCGGCCTGAAGGACCTGAAGGAACTCAAAGCCCTTCAGGAACTCCAGATCGGCTACACCAAGATCACAGACGCCGGCCTGAAGGACCTGAAAGAATTCAAGGCCCTGCGGGAACTCAATCTCTGCAACAATAAGATCACGGACGCCGGTCTGAAGGAACTGAAGGAACTCAAAGGGCTGCAGATGCTCTGGCTCAGCGGCACCCAAATCTCGGGCACCGGCCTCAAGGAGTTGAGGAAACTTAGGGACCTGTCTTTTCTCGACCTCAGCCGCACCCAGATCACGGACGCCGGCGTAAGGGCCCTGAGGGAACTCAAGGGTCTGCGGCAGATTTTCCTCTTCGACACCAACTCCCAGAACACGGACGCCAGCCAGAAGGCCCTGAAGGAACTCGAGGCTCTGCAGATGCTCATGGAAGATCGGATCACGGACTCCGGCCTGAAGGAACTGAAGGGCATGGAGATACTCACCCTCCGCAGTTACCAGATCACAGACGCCGGCCTGAAGGAACTGAAGGAAATTAAGGGCCTGCGGACGCTCTATCTCGATAACTCCCAGATCACCGACGCCGGCCTGAAGGAACTGAAGGATCTCAAGGACCTGCGGGAACTCAACCTCTTCCAAACCAAAATCACGGACGCTGGCCTGAGGGAATTGAAGGAACTCAAGGAACTGCAGACGCTCAGACTCTTCAGCACCAAGATCACGGATGCCGGCCTGAAGGACCTGAAGGAGCTCAAGGAACTGCGGGTGCTGGACCTCGCCTTCACCCAGATCACGGACGCCGGCCTGAAAGATCTGAAGGAACTCAAGGACCTGCGGACGCTCAACCTCTGCAAAACCCAGATCACGGACGCTGGCCTGAAGGACCTGAAGGAACTGAAGGTCCTGCAACATCTTGACCTCAGAGACACCCCGATCACGGACGCCGGCCTGAAGGACCTGAAGGAACTCAAGGGCCTGGAGATGCTCAGTCTCAGCGGCACCCAGATCACTGATGCCGGTCTTAAGGACTTGAAGGAACTCCAGAGCTTGCGGGAGCTCGGTCTCGGCGCCACCAAGGTCACGGACGCCGGCCTGAAGGATCTGAAGGAACTCAGGGGCCTGCAGACGCTCAGACTCGGCGCCCCCCAAGTCACGGCCGCTGGCCTGCAAGAACTGCAAGAAGCGTTGCCGAACACAAAAATCTATGGTCCCTGAACGCCCGGCACGGGCCGGACCGATAGCCACGTCAGGGTGGTTCGTCCGCGCGCCGCACCCGTCACAGGCAACCGTGAACCGCGCTAGCCGCGCGGTTTCTCGCGCGGCAGGCGGTAGGCGCCGAGGAAGTACAGGGCCAAGAGCGCGTCGGTGTGCAGGAGTTCGACGTCGCCGGTTTCGCCCATCCGGCGCTTGACCTCGATGACGAACCAGAAGCCGAGGCCGAGCCGGGTGTCGCGGAGGATGGCGTATTCAAGGGCGGTTTCATCGGTCGCCTCGCGGCCGGTGACGGCGGCGACCAGTCGGCGGACGATCCCGTAAAGCGCCTCGACGGCCACCCGATACGATTGACCTTCCATGAGTCCCCGCACGCGGCCCAGTTCGTCCCCCAGATCGTCCCACAGGACGTTCGCCTTCGCCTCGCGCGGGAGTCCGCGTGGCGAGATCTCGTCCGCTCTGCGGACGGACCGCCGTCGGACGGCGGCCATGGCGCGGCGCGCCCGGCGGACGAGCGTTCCGAGCCGGCGGCCTTCCTGGACGCGCTCGCCGGTGAGGTACTGGTAGAACTCGCCGGGGCGGCCCAGGAGGTTCCCGATCGCGATTGCCAGTTGGCGGCGCAGCACGGGGTTCTTGGTGGTGTGCATTCGGGGGAGGATTTCCCAGGCGGCTTCCACGATGCCGTGCTCCGAGACGGCCTCGGCGCCGGAAACGATGACCCGCTCGTGGTGTTGCTCCCCGAGGAGGCTGATGAGTCGGCGGATGGGCATGCGGCCGCCGACATCGCCGAGCGCCTCGGCGCAGGCCTCTTGGACTTCGACGGAGCCGCTCGCGAGGCACTCGGTGAGGGCTTCGATGGCGCGCCCGTCGCCGATCTGCCCTAAGGCGCGGGCGGCCTGGGGGCGAATGGTCGAATCCGGATCCCGCAGGTGGCGGATAAGCGGCTCGACGGCCTCGGGCGATCGGATGCGCCCCAGGGCGCGGGCCGCCTCCTCGCGGACCTCGTGGTCCGCATCGTCCAGTCGTGCGATGATGTCGGCCGCGGGCAGGTCGTCGTCGGCGCGTTCCATCGTGCGAAGGGCCCGCGTCGCTTTGGGTGCGGGCGGCGCCGGTTCGCGGCCGGCGATGTCGTGGAGGGCGTCGGCGCACGCCTGCCGAAGGTCCGCCGACGCGCTTTCGAGGCACTGCGTCAGGGACTCGACGGCGCGCGGGTCGCCGATCTGCCCCAGAGCGCGCGCCGCTTGCGGTCGGATGCTGGAGTGCGGGTCGCGCAGGCACGCGAGGAGGACGTCGACGGCGTCCGGCGAGCGGATGCGTCCGAGGGCGCGGGCGGACTCTTCGCGGACTTCATGGTCGGGGTCGTCGAGGCGGGCGATGACGTCGGCCATCACCAGGTCGCCCGGTCCCCGTTCGACGCTCCGCAGGGCGCGGGCGGTGCGCGCGGACGTCGCCCCCCCGCCGCCCCCGATGATGCTCATGTTGAGGAAGGTGCGGAAGACGCCCGGGCTGGCGAGGCGCGAGACGACGTAGCCGACGGGCTTCTCGCGTCCCTCGCGGATGCGGCTGATGGTCAGGAGGCTGACGGCGAGCATGACGAACGAGACGGCGGCGACGACGTGGAAACTGCCGACGGCCACCCCCGCCACGCTGGTGTGGAAACTGCCGAGCGCGTCGGCCAGTCGGCCGCCCACCACCGAGCCGCCGGCCGCGATCGTCCCCACCAGGACGCTGTGCCAGGCCACGAAGGCGGTGCGGTTTTTCTGCGGCGTCAGGGTGAGCATCAACTGGGCGGCGCCGTTCCAGTATCCCAGGCCGAGGATGCCCGCCGCCATCGCCGTCACGGGAAGGATGTAGGCGTAGTTGCTGGGCGTCATGAAGAAGTACCCGATCCAGGGAATCACGGGATGCATGGCGCCGAGCAGGACGACGGGCTTTCGGCCGAAGCGGTCCATCACGAGGCCCCACGGCGTGGCGGTGGCGATCCACGTCGCCTGCGTGATGACGTACATGATGCCGAGCCAGGTGTTCGCTGCGCCGATGCCTCCCTCCGCTGGGCTGGCGGTGATGTACGGGGCGACGAACGGCCCCAGGATGCACGTGGCGAAGGACCACAGGCCGATGGAAAGGGAGAAGCGGAGGAAGTTACGGCTGCGCAGCGGCTGAATGAATTGGCGCCAACCGCCGCGCAGTTCCCCGGGATGCCGCTGGGGTTCCGGAATGAATGTGTGCAGGAGGATGTCCAGGACGCCCAGCGTGCCGCCCACCGCGAAGACGATGGTGTACACGTAGAAGATGTTTCCCTCGCCGAAAGCGTCGAGCGCGACCTGGACGGAGAAGAACCAGACGACGTTGGCGGCGTGGATGATGGTGCTGCGGCGACCGAAGAACGCGCCGCGGACGCCTTCCGGGATGAGGTCGGCGAGCCAGGACCACCATCCGGCGGCGCTCGTCGTCGCCAGGACGAAACTTGTGACCGAGGCTGCCGTCACGATCGAGATGCCGAGGCTCTTGGAGCCTCCCTGGGCGGCGTACAGGGCCACCCCCGCCAGAACGTACCCGAGCAGGCGGTGCAGGACGTGGGCCGCCGCAAAGAAGACCTTGCGCGTCCGGAGCCGCGCGTAGATGAGCACCGCCAGCAGGTGGAAGGGAGCGGCCAACTGCGTCAGGGCCACCAGGAGTCCCAGTTCGCTGGCCGACCCGCCCAGGTGGTTTTTGAAGAAGACGTTCAGGACGGCCTGGGGGGAGCAGACGGCGTACCAGGCTATGCCGCCCGCCCCGGCGAGGATGTTCATGTTGATGGCGCGGCGGAGCCGGCTTGGCGTGATGGGCCGCGCGTGCGTGTCGAGCGGCAAGGCTCCCGTTCCGGCTTGGGTCATGGAGGACATCGCTCGTCGGCGATTCTGCGGGCGAGGGCCAGGGCCTCTTCCTTCGTTCCGGCCCGGCCTTCCAGTTGGGCATCATACACCTGGCGGAGGATATCGGCAAAGCGCGGTCCGGGCGCGAGGCCCATCGCGATAAGGTCGTGGCCGGTAACGAGCGGCGCAGGGCGGACTTCCTCGGCGCTCATCGCGCGGTAGCGGGCCATCAGGGCCTCGTAGCCTTCGGCCGACCCGCCCGACGCCAGGCAATCGGCCCGCCAGAGTTCCGCCAGTTCCTCGAAACCTTCCTCGGCGAAGAGGCGCTTCAGCGTGGCCTCGCGCATCTCGTCGAAGTTTATCAGCATCATGTGCCTGGCGACGAGCCAGGTGACGCGCCGCGTCTGGCTGGTGCTCATCCGCAGCCGCTCGCAGACGGCCCGGGCGGCGTCCTCCCCGACGCGCTGGTGGTGATAGAAGGTGACGCGGCCTTCGCGCATCCGGGCGGTCGCGGGCTTCCCAACGTCGTGCAGCAGCGCCGCGAGGGCCAGTTCGAACGTCGGTTCCCGCAGATGCTCAAGGCCGAGAAGCGTGTGGCGGAAGACGTCGCCCTCGGGATGGACGGCGGGGGGCTGCGGCTCGTCGCGCAAGTGTTCGACCTCCGGCAAGAGGACGGCCAGCAGTCCGAGTTCGCAGGCCAGTTCCAGGCCGCGCCGCCGGCCGGCCGGCGGGGCCGTCAGGAGCCGCGCGAGTTCCTCTCGCACGCGTTCGCCGCTGACGGACGCCACGCTCGGAGCGAGTTCCCGGATGGTCTCGGCCGTCGCCGCCTCAATCTCAAAGCCGAGTTCCGCCGCGAAACGGACCGCCCGCAGCATCCGCAGGTGATCCTCGGCGAAACGCCCACGCGGGTCGCCGACCGCACGGATGAGCCGGGCCCCAAGGTCCTCGCGGCCGCCGACGTGGTCAACGACCTTCCCGTCCGCCGGGTCCAGGAACATGGCGTTGATGGTGAAGTCGCGGCGGCGGGCGTCTTCACGGGCGTCGGTGAAACGGACGGCGTCGGGGCGCCGGCCGTCGGCGTAGCCCTGCTCGGCACGGAACGTGGCCACCTCGACCTGGACCGGCCCCTCGACGACCACGACGACGCCGAACGCCGCACCGACCGTGAGGGCCTTCGGATAGAGCGCCAGGACCTCGTCCGGGCGGGCGCCGGTGGCGACGTCGTAGTCCTTGGGCGGCCGGGCCAGAAGGAGGTCCCGGACGCATCCGCCGGCCAGAAGCGCCTCGTGGCCGGCGCCGCGAAGGCGGTGGATGATGGACTCGGCAAGTTGCTTCTGCGTGCTCATACTAGGGAGCGAAGGATACCGCGCGGGCGGCCCGGCGTAAAGCGCGGTTCCGCAAGGTGATCGGCGACTCACACACGGTTCGCCGGGGGGCCTTCATCTTAGGTCAAAGGTAGGACGCGCACTCGCATCCTCGCTTCGTCCACGGCTATGATAGCGCCTGCAGCCAGTTCGGTCTCATACCGGCGCAGCACCTCTGCGAGGAGCGATTCTGTCCTGAGAGAGAGGACGTCCTGGGTTCGGAGTTGAATGACGCTTGGCCCGACCGCCTGCGTTGCCGCCAGGATGGCGCCGAAGTCCAGGTCATGTGTCAGCACCACATGGCCGCTCTTTCGTGCCCACTCCATCATGGAAGCATCGGAGGCCTTGAGGTCTCCGACCTCAGACCAGTGGACACACGAATGGCCGTGTTTTCCGAGGACGGTGCACCACCGTGGCGACAGGTTGAGGTCGATGAGGACCTTCATGTCGGGAGAACCAGGGGAATGTCGGCTTCCTCGGCACGCCAAGCGGCATACGCGAGGGCCTCGCGGAGGTCTTCTTCCTCAAGATAGGGATAAGCCTTCAGGATGTCCGCCGTCGTATGGCCTGCCGCCAGCAGACCGACCACCGTGCCGACCGTGATCCGCATGCCGCGAATGCACGGTTTTCCGCCCATCACCTGCGCGTCGAATGTGATTCGCGTGAGTTTCTTCATGTGAGAACCTCCTACCGGAATCATACCTCAGCGATGCGGGCTTGGCAAGAGCCGGTTTCCCCTTAAGAACAAGGTTGCATTTGCGGCTCAAGCAGACTATATTCACAGAAAGGTGGTCTGCGTCACCCCATGGCAACAACAGAGGTGCAGACCGATGCTAAATTGGGGCGTTGGGCTAACTCTCGTCGCCGCGGTTGGGGGTACCGTGGTGGTCCTCGCTGTCTCCCTGCTCATCTGGCGAGTCTGCTTCCCGATCAGTTGGCATCTGAGGAAGTTGCGGAGCAACGGTTTCGCATACTACAAAGCTTCGGGGTGGCTCGTGGAGGCAGGTGAAGCCGCCGTTCCTCCTCTCATCAGGCTTCTTGAGCGGAGGGAGTTTCGTGACAGCGCAAGGGCCGCGGAGGTGCTGGGGGCAATTGGCGATCCACGCGCCGTTCTTCCTCTCATCAAAGCACTGACACATGATGACGTCTTGGGACCTGCGGCGGCTGAAGCGCTCGGGGCCATTGGCGATAAGCGGGCGGTCGAACCACTCGTGCACCTCGTGCACAGCGATGAGAGCATTGGGGAAGCGGCTAAGAAGGCTCTCGTACAGATGGGAGAACTCGAGGCTGCTGGTCAATCGACGCCTCAACTTCTGCGCACCCTCAAAGGACAGGATTCGCCAGACAAATTTGAAGCGATCAAAGCCATGGGTGAGAGAAGAGAACGGGCGGCTGTGGAACTCCTCATCAGGATCCTGCTCGACCAGGGGTATTGCAGGATCGCGGCCGCGGAGGCGCTAGGCAGGATAGGTGACGGACGGGCTGTGGACGCCTTGACGCAGGTGATGAGTCAACCCTACACAGTTTACGGTGAAGAGGTTGGGAGAGCGAGACCCGTTTTCGTAATAGACAACCTCCCAAGCGACTTCAAGGTTTGGCTCAAGGGCACGCGCGACTTTTGGGAGGCGATGGTCAGGGACGGCGATCTCCGATTTGCTTGCGCCGAGGCATTGGCTGAGATTCAGGCTAACGGCGACGGATTGCCGATTTGGGCTGCCGCCAAGCGCGATTCGAGCAAAGTTCCGAAGGGTGAGAGTGGGTTAGGGGGCAAGAGGATCCGGGCACCTGGACCGGTGCAGAAGCGTAAAGGCCCAGCGCCTGGTCTCTGATGATGAGGCCCGATCTCACGGCGGGAGAGGCTTGCGCAGATCGGCGCGGGAGGGCTACGAAGTCGAAGGGCGCACGTTTTGCCGCTATGGGGGGCCCTCAGAGCGGGTAGGAGCACACTCTGGAGTTCGTCGCAGATCCGGATGACCGAAGGGCCTTGGATTGCGCATCCCTGCCACGCCGGGAGCGACCGGCCGAGGAGGAGGTCCCGGACGCATCCGCCGGCCAGAAGCGCCTCGTGGCCGGCGTCGCGAAGGCGGCGGATGACGGACTCGGCGAGTTGCTTCTGCGTGCTCATGACAGGGAGCGAAGGATACCGCGCGGGCGGCCCGGCGTAAAGCGCGGTTCCGCAAGGTGATCGGCGACTCCCACACGGTTCGCCGGGGGGAATTCTTCAGGCCACCTTACGCTGCGGGGTCGGGTGGGCGGTGTCGCGGCCCTCGTCGGGGCGGATCCAGTTGGCCAGGAGCGGCTCGAGGACCGCGAGCAGCAGGCACAGGATGAGGAAGTATTGCCAGAGTTCGCGGCGGGCGGTCTCTTGGAAGCGCGAGACGAGGTCGTCGAACGAGGCCGCGACGTGCGTCTCGCGGGCGCCCAGGTCGGCGGCGAGCCGCTCGTCGGCGATCTCCGCCAAATCCGACTCGGCCCCGTCGGGATTGGTGCTGAAGACGCCCCGGACGTCGCCCGCTTCGACCCGCGTCGCCGCGAGGCGTGCGCGAGGCGAGCCGCGCTGCGGCAGGCTGTAGGCGTAGTACCCCAGGTTCCAGGTCTTGTCGAAGCGCAACAGATTGCTCGACGCGCCGGGGAGGGTTTCGCGGTTCTCGGTGACGGTTTCGCCGGCGGGACCGAGCGGCCCGGCGACCTCGACCGTGACCGCTTCCTTCACGTCGGGGTAGAGGTTGGTCTCGAAGGGTTGGCCGGCGAGGATGTTTCGCCGCTCCGTCTGGCCGCGCGCCGCCAGGTGGACGATGCGCATCATGAGCGGCAGGAAAAGGTTCCGGACGGGGAAGTTCGTCCATTCGGTGGTGGCGCCGGTGGTGAAGAGGAGGGCGCGGCCTTCGCCGAACGGCTTTTCGAGGAGGAACGGGTCGCCATTGGAAAGACGGGCAAGGACCGAATCGGCCGCCGCCACGTCGGTCCGGACGTATTCGTACACCAGGACGCCCTGGTAGATGTCGGCCGACTCGACGAGGTCCTCCAGGTACGGCGATCGGCCCTGGACCTGGACGATTTTCTGGGAATCGGTCTTGAGGACGGCGCTTCCGACGCGTTCCTTGAGGCGGGCGGGCAGCAGGCCGCCCCCCCGGGGGATGCCGTCGATGAAGAGCCGGTTGTACTCGGCCGGGACGACGTGCGGTCCGCAGAAAACGACGAGCGTCCGGCCGGAGGCGACGTAGTCCGCCAGGGCGCGAACGGCGGCGGGCGCGAGGGCGCCGACGTCGTTCAGGAAGACGGCATCCCAGCGTCCGAGTGTGGCGGGGTCGAGGTTCTCGGGCGTGGTCTCCACCGGCCGGATGGCCCCGGGGAAGTCGGCCCCTTCGCCCGCGGGGTCGAGCGCGCGGACCAGGTAGAAGTTCGCGTCCTGGAACGGGATGTCGGCCGCCGCCTGCTTCACCAAGAGAACCGGGATGCGGTCGGCGATCGCCAGGGCGATGCGGCGCGTGTTGTCGACGGCGAGCGAATCGGTCCCCTCGACGGCCACGAGGAGGCGGTGCGGCCCGGCCTTGTCGAAGGCGTAGGTCATCGCGATGACGCGCGTCGCACCGGGCGCGCCTGCCGGTGCCAGGTCCACCGCCTGTTTCTGCCGGGCCTGGCTCGAATCGTCCACGAAGAGGAGCAGGTTCCGCTTTTCCTGGGCCGGTCCGCTGTTGCGCAGGGTGACGTCGATGCGGATGGGGAAGCCGACGACGCGGCTGCGGGAGACGACCTCGGCGGCGGTGATGGCGACGTTCGCGTACGCGGCCTCCGTCGGCCGGATGACGGCCACGGGAATGGCGGGGTGCTTTCGCGGCTCATCGAGGTCCCCGAGTCCCGCCCACGAAAGGGCCTGGCGGTCGGTGAGGATCCAAAGGCGTTTGTCGGCGGCGTCGGTCTTGTCGAGGAGGGCGTAGGCGGCCTTCAGGGTTCCGGGGAGGTCGGCGCGCCCGCTCGCCGCCTGGGCCGCGTCCAGGTCGCGGAAGAGTTTCGCGCGGTCGGCGACGAGCCGGTCGGGCACGGGCAGGGGACCGCCCTTCGACTCACTCAGGGCGGCCCTGAGCATGGTCGAAGGGCCGGGGTTCGTCAGGAGCACCGCGGCCAGGGCGGGGCGCCAGGGACTGTCGAGGATCGCGCGGGCTTCCTTCTTGGCCTTCCAGAAGCGCGTCTGGCCTTCATAAGTCACGTTCATCGAGTAGGAATTGTCGAGGACGATGCAGGCGGCGGCCGATGGGTTCGAGCCGAACAGGCCGAACTCGCGCGATAGGAACGGCCGGGCGAGTGCGAAGGCCAGGAGCGCAAACAGCAGAAGCCGCACGGCGAGGAGCAAGAGGTTCTCGAGGCGCCGGCGCCGGGCGGTCTTCTCGGCCGCACTGCGGAGAAACCGCAGCGTCGGGAACGGGACGGTCGGCGCCCGGGCCTTGTGGAGGAGGTGGATGAGGATGGGGATGGAGACGGAGACCGCCCCTGCGGCGAGCCACGCCGTCGCCCACGCCGATACGAATCCGAAGGCCAGGGTTCCCATCGCTCACCGCATTACTCTGTTGAAAACATGCCTTTGTTTCCCCTCTCCCCTTGTGGCCCCTCGGCCATGCCCTTCGACGGGCTCAGGGCCGTGAGCATGGTCGAACGGCTCGGGGCCACCCTGAGGAAAGTCGAAGGGTGGGAGAGGGTAGGGTGAGGGGGAAGGAAACGACGAATGATGAACAAGGAACGCCGAACCGCAGAAGGATGAGGGACCGATCCCGGCGCGCCGGGACCGGTAGTTTTGCTTTTCCCTTCGGCGTTCTGCGGTTCCTTGTTCGGCATTCATTATTCGTTGTTTCTTTCCCCACCCTCACCCCGTCCCTCTCCCATCGAGGGAGAGGGAGGATGAAAGGATGCCTTCGACAGAACGTCACCGCATTTGCTGACGCCGCGCCAGGTACGACCGCAGGAGGAAGTCGTACGGCACGCTCGTGTCCGTCAGGAGGTACTCGGAGTCGCTGTCCGAGCAGGCTTTCTTGTGGCGGTCGATGAAGGCGCGGAGTTCCACGAGGTACTGGTCGCGGATGGCCTTGGGGTCCACCTGGAACCGCTCGAGAGTTTCGAGGTCCACGAACTGGGTGAGTTTGCGGAAGGGAAACTCCAGTTCCGCCGAGTCGAAGATGTGAAAAAGGATGACGCCGTGTTTCTTGTGCCGAAAATGGCGCAAGGCGCGGATGACCTCGCTCTCGTCGTCGTAGAGGTCGCTGATGACGATGATGAGGCCCCGGCGCTTAATCATCTCGGCGAGGTCGTGGAACGGCTTGGCGAGGCGCGTGACCTCGCCCGTCTTGAGGTGTTCGAGGCGCCGGCACATTTCGTTCAGGTGGGCGGGCGATCCGCCGGGCGGCATGTGCAGGCGGATCTGATTGTCGAACGCCACCAGGCCGACGACGTCCTGCTGCCGCGTCATCAGGTACGCCAGCGTCGCCGCCAGGAACGACCCGTACTCGAGTTTCGTCAGGCCCCGGCCGCTCGAATAGTTCATCGACGCCGAGGAGTCCAGGAGGATATAGCACCGCAGGTTCGTCTCCTGCTCGTACTGCTTGACGTAGAAGCGGTCGGTCTTGGCGTAGGTGACCCAGTCCAGGTGCCTCGGATCGTCGCCCGGCGCGTAGGGGCGGTGCTCGGAGAACTCGACCGAGAACCCGTGGTGGGGGCTCCGATGGAGGCCCGAGATGAACCCCTCGACGACCGTCCGGGCGACAACGTTCAGGTTGCCCAGCCGGACCAGCGTGTCCGGGTCGAGATACCGGTATCGGGTCGGGGGCCCCGTGTCCGCTCGCGTCATGCGATTGCCTCGAGCGCGCCGCGCAAGCGCGGCGGCTAAATGTTCGTCCCCGCGTATTCCATGAGGTATAGCGTCGTCGTGCCGTAGGTCCGCTCGTCGAACAAGTTGAATCCGGGCCAGGGGCGGTCCATCGGGACGCCGCGCTTCGCGCGGAGCATCGCCACCGCGCCCGGGGCCAGATACCCCAGGTCCGCCAGACTCCGGGCCATCTCGGCCAGGCGCTGGCGCCCGGCCTCGTCGGCCGTCAGACGGTACGGCGGGTCCGCGAAAACCAGTGTGTAGCCTGCGCCGCCGGGGGCCTTCAGCCACGCGCCCGGCCGAAGGGCGTCCCGCCGGACGATCCGCACCTCGCCGCTTAAACGCAACGTGGCGGCGTTGGTCTCGGTGGCTTTGACGGCGGCCGGGTCGGCGTCCACGAACAGGCAAAGGTGCGCCCCCCGGCTCAGGGCCTCCAGGCCCAGCGCCCCGGACCCGCAGAAAAGGTCCAGGACGACCGCGCCTTCGAGATGCGGCCTGAGGATGTTGAAGAGGTTCTCGCGGACGCGGTCGGTCATCGGCCGGGTGATGAGTCCCTCCGGCGCGACGAGTTTCCGCCCGCGATGGATGCCGGCGATGATGCGCATGGGTCGCTCGCAACGCATCGTAGCGGGACGGTTCCGCCAAATCAAGCGCGGCGCGTATTGTTCGTCGTTGTTCGAAACAGCACTCGCCCAGTAAACTGGGCGGCTAAATATACACGACGCCGCGCCCGGCGCGCCGATAGTTAGCCGCCCAGTTTACTGGGCGCGTCCCCGGCATTTTGCTTGAGCCGGGGGCGCGGGCCGCGCTAAAATGCGGGTCCCGATTTCCACAGGTGTGGCGGAAGAGGAGACGCGATGAAGATTCTGCTGGTCGGCAGCGGCGGGCGCGAGCACGCGCTGGCGTGGAAACTCGCCCAGTCGCCGCACTGCAATAAACTCTACGCGGCGCCGGGGAACCCCGGCATCGCCCGGTGCGCCGAGTGCGTCCCCATCGAGGCCGGGAGGATTGACGACCTGGTGAAGTTCGCGAAGGCCGAGAAGATCGATCTCGCGGTCGTGGGGCCGGAGCAGCCGCTCGTCGCCGGCATCGTGGACCGGTTCCAGGGGGCGGGCCTTCGGATCTTCGGGCCGACGCGCGAGGCGGCCCAGGTCGAAGGGTCGAAGGAGTGGTCGAAGACGGTGATGATGCACCACGCGGTGCCGACGGCGGAGTTCCGCATCTTCACGAAGTTGCGCGATGCCCTGCGGTACATCGACCAGCACGAGGAGCCGCTCGTCGTCAAGGCGTCGGGCCTGGCGGCGGGGAAGGGCGTCTTCGTCTGCGCCAACCAGAACGGGGCGCGCCAGGCGGTCGAGGCGATCATGAAGGACCGGGCGTTCGGCTCCTCGGGCGACACGGTCGTCGTCGAAGAGAAAATAACGGGCGAGGAAGCCTCGATCCTCGCGCTCGTCGACTCCTCGAGCATCTACGTCCTGGAATCGAGCCAGGACCACAAGGCGGCTTACGACGGCGACAAGGGTCCGAACACGGGCGGCATGGGGGCCTACAGCCCGGCGCCGGTCGTCCACGGCCGCGTCGAGGAGCAGATCGAACGCGAAATCCTCGTGCCGATGGTCCACGGCATGAAGATCGAGGGAGCGCCCTACGCTGGCCTCCTCTACGCGGGCGTCATGGTGACCGCGGGAGGGCCGAAGGTCCTGGAGTTCAACTGTCGCTTCGGCGACCCGGAGGCCCAGCCGCTCCTCGTGCGCCTGAGGAGCGATCTGGTCGAGGCGCTCGAGGCGACGATCGAAGGCCGGCTCGACGGCCTCACGCTCCAGTGGGATCCGAGGCCTGCGGTGTGCGTCGTGATGGCGTCGGGCGGCTACCCGGGCGCGTACGAGAAGGGCAAGGAGATCACGGGCCTCGAGGAAGCTGGTGCGATGGACGGCGTCGTCGTCTTCCACGCCGGAACGCGCGAGGAGGGCGGGAAGATTTACACCCACGGCGGCCGGGTGCTGGGCGTGACGGCCCTCGGCACCGACATTTCGGAGGCGCGGGACCGGGCGTACGAGGCGGTGCGGAAGATCCGGTTCCACCGGGCCCATTGGCGGACGGACATCGCGGTGAAAGCGATCCGGCGTCTGGCGGAGGGCTGAGACGCGCTCGCCTTCGGCTCGCGGCTAAACGTATAGCGCGACGCCCAGCGCCACCTTGCCGCTTTGCCTCAGGCTCGCTGCTTGAGGGCCGCGACGCGCGCGGCAGCCTCGTCGGTTTCGCGGCGGACCTGCTTGACGAAACTATTGCCCTCGGCCGTGCCGAGGACGGCTTCCATCTCCTCGGGCGTCCGGTAGGTCATCCGGCGGAACGGGTTCTCGTAGTCCTTTTTGCGGGTGACGAAAACCTGGTCGGCGACGCAGCGCTGAATTTCCATCCACCTATCCAGGGTCTCGCGCCAGAGTTTCGGGCTGAGCGTCTTCTCGCCTTCGAGCGTTAGGAGCGTCGCCAGGGCGTGCCGCTTCTTCGCCAGCGGATACGCCTCCCAGAGCCGATCGTAGGCCGCGTGCACGTCCTGCCAGGTCGCCAGTTTCCCGGCCTTGATGTCGGCCTTCAGTTGCTCGAGGTCGGGCCCGGCGACGAGTTGGCCGCCCAGGTTCACCCACTCGCGCTCGCGCGTGCCGCCGAGCGCATCCGTCATCGCTTGGAGGTTCGCCTGGGGGTTCGCCTCCATCCAGGCCATGAGGTTCTTGACGGCGTAGTAATGGAGCATGTCGCGGTAGGCGTGGTAGGCGGCGTGGGCCTTCAGAACGACGACCTTGCGGTCGGAGTTTTCGACGCCGTCGGCCAGGATTTCGAGCGAGTCCACGGCCTCGGGGGGCCCGGTGAGGAGTTTGCGTCCGAGGCGCGTCAGGTCCTCCTTCGATTTTCCTTCGGCCGATTCGCCTTTCACCCGCAGATGCGCTTGAGCGGTCCACGCTTCCAGGAGCGCGAGGGCGTGGAAGATTTCCTCGGCCGTGTCCGGCGCCAGGGCGTCGAACTCGATGTGCTGGCGCTTGTGCTTGCGTTTGTCGCGGGCCGCGAACTTCCAGGTGTTCCGCGCGAGGGCATACATGTTGTAGAGCCACCAGTAGGCGGGGAGGAGTTGGAGGCGGTCGGCGGAGGAGTCGTTCGAGACGAGGCAGAACGGCAGCGGGATGTCGAGTTCCGCCGGGTAGTCGCCCTTCGCCAGGAGCGCGAACGAAGCGAATCGGCCGTTGTGCTTGACACTGACGCAGAGGCCGGGCCAGAAGCCTCGGCCGGCGTGGATTTCGCCGTCGGGCGCCCGGCTGTTGTGGTTCGAGCCGATCGTCGCGCAGGCCGCAATATTCGACTGGCCCATCACCAGCGACGCGACGAGAAAGGAGTTGTTGTGGTGCTGCTCGTGGGCGGGGAAGACGAGGTTGTTCAGCACCTCGCAGCAGGAGATGGTCGAGTTGTCGCCGAGATAGGAGTGGATGAGGCGGGCGCCGTACTTGAGGCTCGAGTTGTCGCCGAGGATGAAGCGCACCGCCTTGCAGCCGTAAAAAATGTGGCACCCGCAGCCGATGATGCCGTTGACGAGTTCGACGCCCTCGCCGATCTGGCTCGGTTCCTCGGGGCTGGAGTTGATGGTGAGGTTCTTCAGTTTGTTCGCGCCCTTGATGTAGCAGGCGGGGCCGATCCTCACGTCCTTGATGATGCCCGAGTTCTTGATGACGCATCGGTCGCCCACGGTGCCGTAGAACCCTCGCCGCGGGTCGAACTGGCGCTGGGTCATCTCGCCGAGGCGATTCGTGAGATTCTTGTCGGCGGGGTGGAGGGCCCAGAGGGTGGCGTCGGCGGCGAGCATCCCGTCGAAAGGCATGACGCTCCGGCCGCCGGCCTCGTTGATGAGGTCCAGCCAGACGCGGACGTCCTGGGGCTCGCCCTGCTTGACGATGCCGTTGCCGAACTTCGCGTGGTTCGTCGTGTGCATCTCGTCGATGTTCAGCAGGATGACGTTGTTTCCGATAATGTAGTGCGCCAGATATTGCACGTTGTGGATGGCGACGTCGTCGCCCAGGTCGCAGGCGATGATGCGGCTGTTGGTGATGCCCACGGGGACGCTCATCTCGTGGTACTCCAGGCAGACCTCCTCCAGC
>Ga0315289_10002955_pt1 | contig 25878 bp, 17 predicted proteins | sample YL17G11_40_MG_FD_203452 | JGI IMG/M metagenome (GOLD analysis project Ga0315289, IMG submission 203452) | Sediment microbial communities from Yellowstone Lake, YNP, Wyoming, USA - YL17G11_40 | ecosystem: Environmental > Aquatic > Freshwater > Lake > Sediment | place: USA: Wyoming | collected...
CACTTATTTTGAGATATACAATGCTATGGTCACCAAGTGATTCTATCATAGTAACTATACCGACGACCGTATTACGGGTCTGTTCTGTTGCAGGCTTGAGCGAGATATGTTCGGGTCTTACACCCAGGACTGCCTTTAGATTCTCACAAATGCCAAGCGTAGCGCTGGGTCGGGAAGGAATTGGGATCGAGCTACGGCCAACCACAAAATGGGGCTTACCCCCAACCCAGCGAATCACCCCATCACAAGAGTTCATGGGTAGGGCTCCCAAAAAAGTCGCGACAAACCTGTCCACTGGTCTTAAGTAAACCTCACTGGGCGTACCAACTTGGTGAATGACACCGTTGTACATCACTGCAATTCTATTGCCCAGGCTCATGGCCTCTGCTTGGTCATGGGTAACGTATATCGATGTGGCGCGTACTTTGCGGTGTAACACCTTTAGTTCGGCTCTCATTGTCAATCGAGACTGGGCGTCGAGGTTGCTCAAAGGTTCGTCGAACAGAAAGACTTTTGGATTGCGCACGATGGCTCTGCCAAGAGCTACCCTTTGGCGCTCACCGCCGGAGAGGGATTGAGGCTTGCGGCCCAGCAGTTCACGGATGCCAAGAAGATCCGCTGCTTCTGTAACACGTCTTCTTACCTCGTCTTTGGGATACCGCCGTAGCTTCAGTCCGAACGCCATATTTTCAAAGGCAGTCATGTGTGGATATAGGGCGTAATTCTGAAAGACCATCGCAACATCACGTTTACTAGGCGGTATGTTATTAGCTACACTGTCCCCTATGACAATGGTTCCGGACGTGGGTTCGCCCAAGCCGGCAATCAGTCGCAAGATGGTTGTCTTTCCACATCCACTTGGACCGACGATTACCATAAACTCTTGGTCGGCAATTTCCAAAGTCACATTGTCAACAGCTCTTGTTATGCCGTCAAAAACCTTCGTCACATTGTCCAATAGTACGCGAGCCATAAGGTAAGAGTGAAAACCAGTTTACTCCGAGAGCCACCAAAGGCTCTGGGAGCGATTTGATAACGCATTCTGGTCCGAGCAAACCACTTGGCAAGGACACGACCATTCAATCAGTAGCGGTAGAGGCACCCAGACCTTGATTCGCCTAACGCTCTTAGTCTATATAGAATATTACGTTTAGTCCCGAAAATATGGAAGTCTTCCCAGCTTCCGCCCGATTTGCGGGCTTCCCAGAGGTAGAAGAGAGCGCCTCCTATCTTGTCAGATAGCTCATAATAAAGCCCTAAGTAGAACCTATTCTTGTTGTACTCACCCTTGTTAAAATCAATGAACGGTTCCTCAGCCACATATGGTCTCAACTTGAACTTGGTGAATTCCATGGGTAGCTTCACCTTGATCATGTTTCTGTACCGCCAGACATCCTCTTCAGCATCGAGATCGCGATATTCAAACCTTGACCTATCGCTCACGTCAAAGCCAAATAATGGGCTCTTGAAAGTTACGTCCAAGTGGGGTCGGTTTTCCGGTCTCCAACGACCTTCGCCGTCTGTTTCGTATTCTCTCTTATACATGAAACTCAAATCGACCCACTCAGCCAGTCCCGTGTACACAAATCCGAAATCAACGTTCTGACAATAAAGTTGGCTGGCATCATCCCCATACTTGAGTTCTGCTTCCAATTCAAATTCCCAATCCTTGTTGACCTCGGCGCATACACCAATTTGGCTCCAGTACTCAAACTTGCCGTCATCTGCCCCCCAGCAAGCCTGGCAAAGTAAAGCGAAAACCATGATCGCGGTAAATCGGCATTTCTTATTTCGTGCTCGCACGGCAAAGCTCCGAACAGAAACACTTATTTTCACCGAAGAAACAGCCCTCGGCGATTCACTACTAAGCATTCTTTTACCCTCTTGTCACGCTCCTGCGTAAGCTTGGCACCTCATCGCCAATTCCATCATCTACCAGGCCCGAAGGTCCTCGCGGCAACCCTCAGCGCAACAAGGCCAGCACCTGCAGCCATAAGAACGAGAGCTGCCTCGATCAAACAGAATGCCGATGCTGTTTCACTGGCCCCGTAGTGCAGCAGGTTGTCAATGGACACAGAGAGGGTCGCCTTGCCTGGTGGCACAAGGAGTACCGTGGCGTTTAACTCGCCGGCAACCAGCACGAAGACAAGCATCACGGATACAACGATCGCCGGTGTATGAATTCTCATGTCGATGTGCCGGCATTTCTGGTACCAACATGGGCAATCGATGGTCGCGGCCTCATCGACGTTTGGGTCAGCCCTTCTGTAGGTTGCGTGGAAAACCCGAATCGGAAAGGCGCTGAACATGCCAATATAAGCCGACAGAAGTAATAGCCCAAATGCATCGAACTTCTGAAGGAGCGGGAACCTGCTGGCTATTCTGGCAAATCCCAGCCCCATGACTGTGCCCGGCACCGCGATGGGAAGCCAGCAGATGACATCAAGCATTCTGGTAAGACGGCCTTGACCATGAGCCAATAAGTGTCCTAGGGAGAAGGCGAGCAGCGTCGCGGCGATAGATGCACACAGTGCGAGGAGACCAGTTAGATAGACCGAATCGCCAAACAAAATCACAGTCGATAAGACCTTGTCGAGACCGCGTGCATAAGCGAATACGCTGGCAAATGGCAGCACCACAGCTATCAGAAACAAGGCGGTGAGAAAGATAGCTGCGTATGGCCTCAGCTTACGTAGAGCAATGGCCGCGCCCATTTCACTGCTGGCGGTTACACGCACATAGTCTCTGGTACCCATGATCCTCTGCTGGAGCAGGATAAGGAATACGACAAGCATGGTTAGAGGCAGCGATGTCGCAACAGCGGCAGTTTCATCATAGAAGGCGCTATATTGGGCGAAGATCTCTACTGGGAAGGTGTTGATCCCGAGAAGTGACGGAACGCCATATTGCGCCAAAACAAATATCAAGACCAGGCAGACAGATGCCAGCAAGTGGGGTTGGATCTGCGGCAGAGTCGCGTGCCAGAGGACACCCCACCGACCCGTAGAAAGGCGAGCGATATCTTGGAGATTGCCATCCAGTTGCGAAAGCCCGGCAGCCACAACCAGAGCAATGATCGGGAAGAAAGAAAGCCCTAGACACCAGGCACAGCCAGGTACGGACTGAATGGTCAGTGTGGCTGACTGCCCAATGAGCGCGGCCAGTGTCCGGTTGACCCATCCTGCCGGGCTTAGCAAATGGATCCAATCGCCGGCCATCACATAGGAGGGAATCAATACAGGAACGAGCATCAGAAAGTAAAACAGCCTTCGTAGCGGTAAGTCTCTGGCAGCGAGCAGAGCCGCAACCGGCAAACCAAGCGACAGAGCCACCAATGTCGCCGAGAGAGCAATCCCAAGGCTGCGCCCGAGCAGGACAAGCTGGCGGCTGTCCATGATCGCGTTCGCCAGCGCTGCCGGTCTCTCTATTACACCGGCGATGAACTGCCCGAACACATAAGCCAACGGGAGAATTGCTGTGACGCAAAATAAAACCAGGGACAGTACATAAAGGAACCTGGGCTGTCTACGAAATGCCATGGATTGGACCCTTCTGTTTAGTTCCACTTAGCGAGCAAAAAGCTTCTGCAGAAACTGGGCGCTTGGCTCCATCCAATCGGCGACTTTCTCGTAATCTACTTCCATGGCCTTTACCTGATCTGGCCTTGGCACGTGCGGTGGCCGCTTGATCCCTGGTCGGAGGGGTATCTGGCCTGACTCGGCGTAGGCCAACATTTCCTCCACTTTCGGGCTTAGCAGGAAATCAATGAGTTTCTTACCAGCTTCTGGGTTGGGGCCACCTCTTATGAGGGCCACCGTGTTGGGTATGAGCAGTGTGCCAATACCTTCCTTATCTGGCCAGACAATATCCACAAGGTGCCCCTTGTTCATCGCGACAAAGGCGTCGTCTGTGTCAGTGAAGCCTATGGGTACGGTGCCATCAACAACTCGGTCGCGTGATGACGCATTGCCATCGGTTATCATCACCCCGTTAGCCTTGAGGGCTGCCAAGTACCCCTTGGCCTTATCCTCTCCCATGTATGCGAAAAACGCCGCACAGTGGGTAGCGGTTGTTCCAAACAACGGATAAGCGAACGCGACCCTACCCTTCCATTTTGGGTCGGTCAATTCAAAGATCGATTTGGGTATATCCTTTTTCTGCACCATCTTAGTGTTGTAAATGAGGATTCGACAGCGGGCAGCGAAGCCCGTCCAATACCCCTCTGGATCCTTGAATTGAGTTGGAATATCAGCCGCTGAGGGTGAAAAATACTTCTCTAACACGCCTTTTCGTTTGAGGACAATCGTTCTACTGGTTTCGGAGTTCCAAAAAACGTCTGCCCTCGGACTATCTTTCTCAGCGATAAGGCGGTTGACCAAGCCGGTCGTCTTGGTTGCCTCGGAATCGTAGACGTCCAGGACCTTGATACCTGTTTCTTTCTCGAAAGCCTCAAGGATCGGCTGACTAAATACCTTATCCAGCGAGGTGTAAATCACCACTTCCTCTTTCGCGGGCTTCGTACCCTTGCAACCGGATAGGAGGCCAATCAACACTACCAGAAGGCCAAAGCTGGTTCCACGTTGTGCGTTTGCCACTGTTTTACCTCCGCATACTACAGCATATAGCACTATCATTCACGTACTGTCAGGGAACCTTGCCACCAGCGGCATAGACTTTATCCAGGTATACGAATACTCTCGCTACCCTTGTCTGTGGGTCATTTATGCCATCTGTCATTTTTAGAATAGATGAGTGCAGACGCCCTGCCTCCGAATTGGAAGACACGAGCCAGGAAGCGATTTCCAGTTGCCTTACAAGGACAACTATTCTCTTGACGGCTGGATTTGCATCCTTAATCTCGGTGAGCACCTCTTCAGCCGTGGACCCTCTATGGCTACGACGCCAACGTGCCTGCGCGCTAGGCACGTCAAAGAGGATGCCAGTGCCTTCAGGTATTGGTGCCTCGATTGGCACGAACACAAATTCAGCATTAGTGTCCAGAAATCGCTTGATAAGCCAAGCAGACACGTATGTGTCTGCTTCGCTGGGCACGCGCGTAATGTAGACCTGTCTAGTGCTCACTGATTTGCCGGAGCTACGCGGAATTTCACTCTGCCGAATGCTGGTGACACACGGCTCTTCAGCGATTCCGTGGAAAGGTACCACAACCATAGGTTCTTCCGGATGATCCGTGTATATTTCTATTCTCCCCGCCAGATTTCCAGGTACAGTGTTCTGACCGACCTCAACGGTAATGTCAAACTGTCTCTTAGCTTTGATGCATTCTAGTTTTGTAGACAAAGCAGGCGGATCAACCGCAATGTCTAAGATATCGAACTCCTTCCCATCTTTAGACGTAACCTTCAGTTTATTAGCCGCAAAACGCCCCCCACTTGATGCTCTCAACAATAACACCGCAGGTTCGACGCTGATCTTGCCGACGACATTTCCGTGTATCAGGATATCGATCCTCGGACGTTTAGTCGAATTGGTGTGAAGAGTTATGGGTACAACAAAGTGTCCCACTGGAGCGTCAGGCCTCAAAACTACATCTATCGCGAGCCCTTTGTGATACAGGTCCTCGAATTCGGAGACATGCGTTACGAAGTATTCCTTAGCAGCCTCTACCCGATTCAGGCTTATTGGTTTGCCCCCAAGATTGAAAAGCCGCACGGTCCTAAGGATAGCCTCTCCTCTTTCCACATTGCCGAAATGCAGAGACTCCGGCTCAAGTACGGCGTCTTCCAGACTGACAGTACCGGTAATCTTAAGCTCGATCTCCGGTTTGTTGGGGTCGTTTGAGAGCACAAAAATACTTAATGTTTGCTTCCCTTTCTGCCTCGATGTCTCAAAAGTCGCCTCAACCACGCCAGCGGCGCCTGAAGCGAATTCAGTGGAAGGCAGAACCTTCGTGAGGCATCCACACGACGGGCTTACCCCCTCTATGACGAGCACCGCTTCACCCTTATTCGTAAACTGAAAGTAGTGGATGATCTTCTTGCGTGGACCAGCTACGCTGAAATCGCACACCTTCTCCTCAAATTGCAGGTCCGGAAAACCCTTTTTGATAGAAGAGATGACAGGGACCTCCTGCCCCTGCATCGGGACACAAAGAATAAGCCAGTAGATAACTAGCATTGTTTCTCTCATGAAGCCATCTTACGAAGCGCTATTTGACGATCTTTATCTTCTTGCTCAGGACTCCAATCTGATCTTTGAACCCCGACATGTTCACAGTCAGAATATGCTCGCCCTCCGCCACATCGGACAGGTCCCACACCCAGTTGAACGGGGCGTACCCTACCTCCTGCTCCGTGTAGAACTCAGTGTCCAGGAAGAAGGTGATCTCGTACTGTTGATTCACGAAGAACGACTTATCCTCCTCGTCGATATCGACTTTGGTCAAGGCCCGGTCCTTCAGGACAGGCGTATCTCCTGATTCATTTCTCTCCACGTCGGGAAAAGTCATCTCCAGGTTGGGTGAATAGTCGACCGTCCGTGGCAGCTGATAGTGGGGTGAGACAACTACACCTGGTCTAGCGGGTCTCTCTTTGACAGGTCTGGGGGCTTTGATAGACTTCTTATACGCGCGATAGCCAGATTCAGTGTTGCCGTAGGTTATGATTGAGTTGTCAGGCAAAGTGAAATAGGTTATTAACATCTTGAATCGCCGGTGATTAAGAAGATCGATGATGTCATCCTTGTCCCTGCCGTCCCAGTGCTCGGTGATCTCACCCGCGACCCGGGGCTTCCAATCGACCAGAGTGTTTAACAAAGGTCCATCCTGGACCCCGAGTCGAACGAGCACGCGGGACAGAACCGGCAGCCTGTAGGTAATGGCCTTCGAAATCGGGTCGATATCCGCCTGGGTGATATCGCGGCCTTCTCCGCCAGAGAAAAGGGTCGGATCGTAAGCTTGTTTTGTGCCTTCCGGCCCATAAGCCCAAATCGTGAAGAAATACGCCTCATCAGGCACAACCACGCCGTTTTGATCCTTGCCATCCCAGACAAAACTATGACGCCCAGGCGCTTGTGAACCGTCTGACGCAAGTGTCCGCACCAAGGCTAAATCGGGATCATAGATGTTGGCTTTTACCTCGGCTTTGTTGGATAGCGTGTATGAGATCGACATCTTCTGTCCAGCTTTTGGATTGAAGGAAGAAGCAGAGACTGAGACATCAGAAAGGAGTTCGCCGTATTCAGGTGCAGTTGTTTTTCGCTCTTCTGTAGCGAGTTTTTCGACTGTCTGCACGGCTATGGATAGAGGCTCTTTTGCGATGGCTGGCGGCGGTTGTAAAGATGCCTTCTCCTTAGCAGGTGGGGTAGTGGACACACACGATGTCATACATATAAGAAAAAGAACAAGCGGTAGTTTTTTCATGAGCATCTCCACAACAGCACAGGCGTTCTCACCTTTACCAAGCCACGTCTCTGCATTCAATATTCTTGTCCTTGAACGGAGAAAGCATGCTCAACTTTCCGGTCTCTAAATCCTTGATCCAAATCTTCATTCTACCTGTCCTTGCAGAAACAAATGCAATTCTTCGCCCGTCGGGCGACCCCGTCGGGCTTGTATCTAAATGAGGGTCTGTGGTCAACTGCTCCAGTTTCCAGCCTTCAAGCGACAGGACCCAGATGTCGAAGTTGCCGTCCTTGTCCGAGCAAAAAGCGATTGTCCTGCCGTCCGGGGACCACCGCGGTTTCATGCAGTGGGAGTTGGTCATCAATAGCTGGCGGGCGTAACCTCCTTCGCTGCTGGTCAACCACAGTTCCTGGATGATACGGCCGCATTCGGCAGTGCAGTGGACAGTGGTGGAGACTATGTATTTGCCGTTCGGCGACCAATCCGGATCAAACTGCGGGCCGGGTTGATCGATCAAGGTCCTCCAGACGCTCGTTTCAAGATCAAAGATCGCTAGCTCCGTGTCGTCTGCGGCCTTGCCTTTGAAGCGAACGTAGACGATTTTCTTGCCGTCCGGCGAGAAACACGGGCTGGTTTTCTTCTTGGCCTCGTCTTCACTTGCCAGTTCCTGCGTTTCTCTCGTCTTCACGTCGATGACATACATCCTGCCGTCGCTGGCAGAATAAATGATCTTCTTCCTGTCCGGCGACCATCGCGGTTCGTTTTCATCATACGGCGTGTGGGTAAGTTGAACCGGATTTCGTCTATCCGCGCTGGCAACAAAGATGTCCCAGTTGCCATCAGCATCAGCCACAAAAACCATCTCCGCGGACTTTGCTTCTGCTTGTGCTGTGGGCGCATGCAATAAGAGGAGAACGCCTGCCACTATAGGGAGTGCCCGGCAGAATCGCGTGAGAGCGTGGATAGTCATCGTCTCGGTGGTCCTGGCGTAGCCTTCGTGACAATATTTTTCCTCAATTCCTCATACTGCCGTAATACAGTAAGCACCTGGCCGGACAGCTCGTCGATCTTCTTTTTGATGACCTCGTGCCTGTCCAGGTATTGCTTGGTCGCTTGCGCGTTCTTGCCCATGAAGGTCAAATACTCTTCGATCGAGGTGTCAAACAACTTGAACAAGGTGTTGATCTTGGCATCCCACTCTTTGCGCTTTAGCTGCTCCTGCTCCAGGAACGACTCCCGGGTATCAGAATACTGTCTCGCCACTTCAATCTGCTCGTTGATTTGCGCGAACTTCTGCATGGCATGTGCAATCGTCAACAGGCAATAAGTCGGGACCTTCACCTTGGCCTTGAACTTGTTGATCTCGCCGGATAGCCCTTCGAGCGTTGCCTTGACGTCTGGGTTGGCGGCAAGATAAGCCGCTATGGCATCCTTGTTGACTATCCCAAAGGCCGAGTACTCCGCTGGCGTGGTCCCAAACACAGTAAAAATGGCGGCCTTAGCGTCGTTGAACTCCTTCTGAAATGCTGCCCGCTGGTCCAAATAGACCTTCGGGTTCGAGCAATACCTCTGGAAATCGCTGTAGCTCTCCGTATACTTGCCCGTCAGGACATCTAACTTACCCAGATAAACCAACTCCTGCTGCCCAACCTGAGCAGCGGCCTGACAGTAAGATTCAACCGATAGCTCAGCAGATAAAGGAGTAGATAGGAGTAAAGGGCAAAAAACAAGAAACACAATCGTAAGCAATGGTTTTAAATGGATTTTGGGTTTCATGATAGAATTCCTCACATTAATGTTTTCATCGTCTAAACTTGCGAGTGAATCGGTCAGAAGAGGCTAATATTTAGTCACGATTCAACTTCCTCTCATTTTCCTGCCGAATGCTCAATGGTGTTACGTACTTCTTCTTGTGTAAATAATTCTCCTCATTTAGGTTCAAGTGGGTAAGGAATGTCGTTATACTCAAAGCCCTCTAAGATCTTTCTCTCTTCATATATGTAGCTGCCATTACGGAAAACCTTCTCCACAGTTTGATAAAGGGCTGGCACTTGTGGATAATCTCTGTGACTAGGCCACAGATAGGACACTACATACCGTCTGATCTCAAAAAATCCATCCTTGGCTGTTATTTCCAAATTATTAAGCTTCTCTCGGTTAAACAATCTCGGCGAGCAGGCGCCAAAATCAACGCCTTTTTCCAGAATCTCACTTTCCCTTCTGAAAACTTCAACCATAATTCTGGGTCTGAATAAAAAGTACGTATCTGATCCTGTTCGAAGTCTTACAAACTCTATGGCTTTCTCTGCAGTATCAATGAGAACAAAATCTTTAAGATCGTTCAGCGAGTTTATTTGCTTTTGTATTTTGTCATCTTTGAGAATATAGCACTTGACGTCCGTTTCATAGGGCAGTGCAAACACACCATCTGTGCAATTTGGATCATGTTCCGGTCGTTTCTCCAGCGTGTAGCCTCTCTTCAAAAAACTCGTTAACATCAATCTGTCAATGCCATTCACTTCGTCGCTCGTTGGGGCGATAACAGATTTGTCGGAGTCGTCTTTTTTTTCGCAACCGAGTAGGAAAAAACAGAAGAATATGACGATATATACATATCTTGACACCAGTTTTGCCTCCATGTTATTTACATCCTACTAATCCCTTAATCGTGGCTTGGACGCTCGTCTTATTGCTCTCTAGTTCCTTATTGCCACAGCATTCTTCTGTTTTCAGCCAGTCTTCTGTACACTTCAGGTCAGCCTTATAGGCATTACATTCGGTCTCTGGTGCAAAGTCCGCCCCTACTCGTATACCGGCTGCCTTACCCTTACACACGTTTGGGCTTGCCTTTAGACAATCGTTCTTGTGGGTCTCCTCATGGACGTCGCAACAACGCTTTAAACACTTCGTTTTGCTTGCACACCAACCCAGTTGCACCTTTATACCACCAGCTCCATCGCAAACGATGGTAGCAGCGTTAGAGGGGGCTTTACCCTGCGTCATGCACTTTTTTAAGCCATAAGGATCAGAGTAATTGACCGGATTGTTACTCGTGTAGACGTAATAGTTAATACCATCACCAATCCGCAGCGGATCCTCACTTAAATATCTTCCAGTCAAGTAATCATAGTACCTATGACGATTATAGCTTAAGGAAGACTCTTGATCAAAATACTGACCTGGCAGTCTAAAATTACTCGATATATTTGCCAATGTTATGTCTATTTCTCCAAGAGCTTTATACTTTGCTTTCCATTCAATATTACCGGCTTCATTCGTAATCACTTGTGCTGTATTTAAATGGTCATGGTGTAGATAATAGACATTGCCATTCTCGTAAAGAGCCGCAGGATTAAAATCTTCGGAACCATAAAAATAATTTCTTGCTAAATTTCCTAATGAATCATATTCAGCCAAAAGCGAATGTTCATCATATAAATAACTGATGACACTTCCATTTACATTCTTTTCGATTCTTCTGTCATATACATCATATTTATAAGTGGCAAATCCACCTCCAGGGAAATCAACTCTTGTTAGCCTATTTTCAAAATCGTAGGTATACGAGGTGGTGCCGGATGCGTCTGTCTTACTTGTCGTGTTCCCGTTGCCATCATAGGCAAAAGTTGTACCATTATAACCGGTTAACTGGTTTCTGTTATTGTAAGACCAACTGCTGTAATCTGTTGAGGTCAGGCGGTTACCCACCGCATCATACGTGAAAGTCTCATCCGCCAGCGTAGGAGGATCTGCCGATAGAAGCTGATAGATGGCATCGTATGTATAGGTTGTTACACCCAAACCGGTAGTCTTGGCTGTGATATTGCCGACATTGTCAAATGTGTTGGTCTGCTCATATATGGCACTGTCGTCACTTTTTAGATGCCGTAGTTGGGTGAGCCTACTCGCGGCATCAAAGGCATAAGTCGAATAGCTGCCGCCCGAATAATCCTTTCTGGTCATCCTGCTCAATGAATCATACGTATAGTCTATACCCTTACCATTCGATAATTGCATCCGCGACATCTGATCTGCAGCATTGTAGGTATATTGTATTGTCTCTCCTTCCGGAGTAGTCATTGATATGCGATTCCCTACTGCATCATAAGAATATGATATTGATTTGGCGTTAAGTGTTGCCTGAATTACCCTTCCAAGAGTATCGTAGGAATAGATCACAGTGCTGTCGGCATTTGTTTCAGATAATAATCTGTTCAGTAAGTCATAGGCATAACTTGAGGTTGATCCATCTTGATATGTTTTATTAATTAGTTTCCCAAGGCTATCATAGTTGAAAGAGGTCGTATTACCATTGGGATTGGTTTCAGTGGCTTTATTACCTATTACATTGTATGTATAGACGTAAGTTGCTCCATCTGGATATCTCTTTTGAATAATCCTGTTTGCAGCATCATACGTCCACGTTGTAGTATTCCCCCTGGCATCAATTAGAGAAACTACGTTATCCACAGCATCATAAGCATAGTTCGTCTGTCCTCCTAAAGCATTGGTTTCTCGAATCAAGCGGTCTAAAATATCATAGATGTACATTGTGGTATTACCTTTTGCATTTGTCATCCCGGTACGATTGTCTCTTGAATCATAAGTGTAAGATGTAGTATTGCCCAGAGGATCTGTTATCTGGATTAAGCGATTGTAGGCATCATAAGTGTATGTCGTCGTGTGCCCATTTGTGTTCGTCTCGGAGATGCGGTTGCCGTTCCCGTCATAGGCATACGTTGTTGTATTACCCAGGGCATCGGTGACTGTCAGCAACCGGTTCATCAGGTCATACGTATATGTGGTCGTATGGCCTAGAGCATCGGTCTCAGTGAGTCGGTTGCCTCGACTATCGTAGGTATAAGTAGTGAGATTACCTAAGGAGTCGGTTATCTTGATGAGATTGCCAGCCGCATCATATTCGTAGGAAGTCTTGTTGCCCAGAGGGTCAGTAACGCTGTTCTGATTGCCTTTAGGATCGTATGTGTATGTGGTCGTATTCTGCAGCGGTCCGCCAAAGTCCCTGATGATCTTCGTTCGATTTCCGTTGGCGTCGTACTCGTATTTCGTGACCACCCCGAGGGGGTTGGTCTCCGTCTCTACGTGATCGGTCCCTGCTACGTAGGTGTATTGCCACATATTTCCCAAGGGATCGGTCGTGCTGGTAATGTTGCCATTGGTATCATACGTATAGCTCGTGCGGTTGCCCTTGGCATCCTCCTCCCAGTCCATGCTGGTTGAGGTAACGCGATTATGGTGCTGCTCTTTCACATTGCCCAAAGGATCGACGACTTTTTCGATGATACCGAGGTCATTGAAATAATACGTCCAGGTATTTCCGGCTGAATCCCGCTTGACGGTATAGCCGTCGTAATAGGTAATCGTCCAGGTCTCGCCCTTCTCGGTAAAGGCAGCTATCCTCGCAGGCTGGAAGCTGTCATAGGTCACAGCCAGTACCGTATTGCCACGCGGGTCCGTGATCTGGGTTAACCGGTTCTCACTATCGTAGGCATATTGGGTGGCATTGCCCATGGGGTCGGTTGAGGAGGTGAGATTGCCATTTGTATCGTAGCCGTACTGAACGGTCCTTCCCAGGTTGTCCGATATGCTGGCGATCTTGCCGTTCGGGCCCAATTGAAAATCGACGTAGTTGCCTGAGGCATTGGTGATCCGGCTGAGGCAGCCGACGGCATTATACTCAAATGTGAGCTGATTGCCGTTTTTGTCAAAGATCTTGAGAAGCTTACCTTCGGCGTCGATATGCTGGACCGAGCCGTCTTTTTCCACAATGGCGTAAGTGCCGTCCGGATTCTTGATCAGTTGATAGGCGACCCCATATTTAGCGAGCAACTCCAGAGTCCCATCCGCCTTCTCCTTGAAGAAGTTCTCCTCTCCGGTTTCCTGGCGGATGACTATGATCTTGTCGCCCTCCTCACTACGAGTAACGATAAGCTTCTTCCCAAGATTGAACAGCCAGCCTCGACCGAGCAGAGTAATCGCCCAGTCCTGGCTGAGGTATGTCCTGGTAATAGTCAAAGACGGTCCAACTCCAGGGACCGTTAAGTCGGTGAAGGTCTTCTGCAATCGACCCGTATTGGCGTACACAGGACAGAGTTTACACAACAATTCACAACAGTCTTTAGAAGAATACGCTCCCCCTCGATAATCAGTCCGTGATGTAGTCTCATACCCATATCTTCCCCAGCCGGACGCACCAGGTAGCGTGTTTATGCACTGGTGCCCCTGGTCCCAGGACTTGTTATAGGCCCACGCCTGAGCGGCAAAGGTCAATGTTAGCGCCAGCACGGCGAACAGTATATTGCGGCCAAACTCACGTACCGTCATTTTTCGCACTCCCAATCCCGTAGGGTTAGTAATCGATCCGCGCGAGCGTATAGCGGAGCATCGACTCGTTTCCATCAGCATCCACGGCGATCACGCCAAGCCGATAGTCTCCTATGTCTACATACTCGCCGTTATTGTTCTTGCCGTCCCAATAAATCGAGTGCTCGCCCGCTCCAAGGTTGTTGACCACGATCGTCCTGAGCAGTCCACTTGTGGCCACGCTGTATACACGCAGCTCGACGTACTGCACGTTCTCCGACAGGGTGAAGGTCAGCGTGATTCCTTCGTCGTTGCCCTGCTGGTCGCATTTCTCGCTGAACGGGCTAAAGTAGTTCTCCTCCGCACTGACATCGGTGATTTCAGGCGTTCCGCCCGTCATGAACATAGCATTATCGGGCAGGTTGTACCGCCAGAAGCCCGTAATGAGTGAATCGCCAGAAGGAGGCTGGGCAATATTGCCCTGGTCGGTCAGGCCGTCCCAGTAGATGGTGCTCTCGCCGGCCGGGAAGGCCTTGCGATTGACGATCGTGCGAATCCTGTCCGGATCGCTGCCGCCCCACAGCGGCCCAATGAACGCGGTCACCTCTTGAGCCATACAGAGCTTGAATTTCATCGCCATAACCTCATTATCGAAGGGACTGAACGTGTAACCGTCTGGGAAGGACTCCCTCTGGTCGCAGCCGGAACCAAACGGAAAGTCATGCCTCGTGCCTCCGGTCGAATGGGTCAGGTCAAGCTCATGCCAGCTTCCTTCGAGCCTGTAAGCCAGGATGGCGTAGTAGAGTCCGTCATTCACGATGAAGCCGGAATCGTCCCGGCAGTCCCAATAGTCGGAATAGGAACCCACCGTGCGGGCCTGGTTGTTTACCAGGGTCCGGATTTGATTGCCCAGCGAGTTCTTGATGTACAGGGATACTGTTGTATCAGCACTAATGGTGGTAGAGATATTCGTTCCCAGTGGTTCCGGTGATCCTGTGGGCACGCGGCCGACTTCCAACTCTCCTAAACTGCAATAGTAGATCGAGTTGTTCGCCAAGGCAGTGAGGCGGCACCTTGTTACGCCCTGAACCTCGGAGACGGGAATCTCAAGATCGGGAGAGCCAATCTGAACCTCTTGAGAATAGAGCATTGTGTCGGCTGCATCGAATAGCTGAATGCGCCCTCTTGTTATCCCATAGGAACTCCACCAGGAACCCCCTCTGAGGTTAATCTGATGGACTGCTTGCGGCGAGGGGAAAGTCACCTCGACAAAGGTATCTCCTGGATAGGGATCTTCAGAGGGCACGTACACATAGCCGGGAGTGTCCAGATAGGCGCTGGCCCAGTAAGTCTCCGGGTCGCCGTCAATCACATTTGCCGGCGAATAAGAGTAGTAATCGTAGGTACTGCTGGCGTTTGCCGTGACCCCGGCAAGCAGACAATGGTTTACGAACTGTCCATCCACGCGGCCAACCTCGTACTCCCCGAGTGTGCAGACCTCATAGCTCATATTGGCCGCCAGGGCGGTCACGCGGCACCTCGTTACGTTCTGAGTCTCAGGTATCGGGATTTCCACATACGATGACCCAATCTCAACTTCCTGAGAGTAGAGAAGGGTATCAGCCGCGTCGAACAGATCGATGCGTCCTCTGAGTATCCCGTACCAGTCCCACCACGAACCTCCATTGAGATTAATCTGAGACACCGACTGTGGCGTAGGGAACGTCACCTCGATAAAGGTATCACCTGGATAGAGATCTTCAGGGGGCACGTAACTGGGAGTGTCCTGATAGGCGCTCAACCAGTAACTTTCCGGGTTTCCGTCCTTAACATTTGCCGGCGGATACCAATAATTGTCATATGAACTGCTGGCGTTTGCCACGGCCCCTCCCATCCGGCAGTAGTTTATGAACGCTTGGTCGAAGATGCCTATTGTGTTGTTCTCGACAGAGAGACTTGTCGTAAGATCGACGAGAATCGTGATGTGGTCGACTCCCGTCAGACCGGTCTGGTCTGTCGCTCGGAAGGCGGCCACGTGCGTCCCTGCGTCAGTGTAGGTGTGGGTCGTTGACCCAGTCGTCGGGGACGACCAGTCGTAGACCCCGTCGTTATCAAAATCCCATTCATAAAGCACAACGGCATTGTCTGGGTCGGTGGCTGTCCCACTGAAGTTCACTGTTAGAGGTGCAGCGCCTGAAGTCGGAGTAGCGGAAGCGGTAGCTGTGGGCGATCCTTTGGGGCCCGCCTTCACTACAGTCGTGATGGTCATCGCGGTAGCCGTGAGACCCTCGTTGTCAGTCACCTTGAATACGGCCTGGTAGGTGCCTTCGGTGGTGTATGTGTGGCTGGTATTTCCAGTAGTTGTCGACGACCAGTCGTAGGTTCCGTTGCCGTCAAAGTCCCATTCATAGAGCACAATAGACCCATCCTGATCCGTGCCCGAACCAGTCATCTGGACGGTTAAAGGCACCTCACCATTGGAGGGAACAACGTCGGCGGTCGCAGTCGGCGGGTTATTATTGACCTGAATTGTAATATTGGCCGTGGCTGTGGCTCCCGTGCTGCTCTGGACGTAGAGAACGGCATTGTAGGTTCCTGAGCTATTGTACGCATGCGTATAGTCGCGGGCTACGGTATCATACGTATCCCAGCTCCCGTTGCCGTCGAAATCCCAGCGGAAGACCTCAATGGTGCCTACCGGGTCATAGCCATCGGTCGTGAAATAGACCGTTAGCGGAGCCAGCCCGCTTGTGGGTGTCGCGGACGGACGTGCCTCCAGACCCGCCTGTGATGATATTACAACCGTATCCGTGGCCGTAGAGCCCGCACTGTCGGTTACTTGTATTTGGGCCGTGTATGTACCCACGGTCGCGTACACATGACTGGTTGCTGCGCTGGTCGGGCTCTCCCAGTCATAGGTGCCGTCCCCGTCGAAGTCCCACTCGTACTTGACCACGTTGCCTGTGCCCGTGGCTGAGAACACTACGGCCAGCGGGACAGGACCGGTTGTTGGCGATGCACTGGCCGTGACCCCTGCACTGGGCTGGCCCCAGACAGAAATTTTGGGATTGAGCCTGACCCCCTGGGGGGCGGCGAACGCAACCACCCGAGACTGCGTGGATGCCCCGGGCTGGAGTATTCCGCCTGGCACCTTGTCCGTGAAGTCTGCGTATCCTGTCCCATCGGGCAAAGACCCATCCTTGCGGAGCGTCACGCCTGCGGGGAGGTTCGAGAAGGCCAGGACAAGGGGAGTCGGGATCGGCTCATTAGACGTGTTCTTGATGACGGCCGTGGTGCGGAACTCCTTGCTGGCCCGGTCGTAGTTGTATCGCCCACAGGTCACGCTGGTCTTGGAATCCAGGTTGATCAGACCTGTGTAGTCATCTGCCCACACGGTCACTCTGCATGGGAAGAAGGTGAAAACGAACACCGCAGTTAACATCAGATGAGACCATTGCTTGAGGGGGGAAAAACCGCCGCGATTCTTACGCCGCATGGCCATTACCTCCTGATTATGTTTTGAAAACGCCGTATGTTCCTTCGGCGCACAACTAACATGCTGGCCCCTTCACGCGGTCGAAATGCTGTGCGTTGGAGGAAATCAACTCATGACTGAGTTTCACAAGTCTTATCATGACTCAGTTGTCATCATACATCATCGTGCCGCCAACAACCTATCGCTTCGAGATTCTTGGCTTCAAGGGCTACGATAGCAGCTGCTTGTATCGACGACGGAGGGCTCTCAACGAACCAAGCCCAATAAGTCCGAGTATAACCGCTGAAGGTGCTGGGATCACTTGGACACTCACATTATCAAGCCGGATTTGGCCGGCGAGACTTCCATCATCGAATCCGGGTATAAAGTCAAACGCCAGTAATGAGTTCGTGGCCACTCCACCTAGACTGGTCAGATCCAACCTAACCCTGGTCCAGCCGTCGCCAACGTCGGTCAGGGATGTATATAAAGGATCCCATAGAACATCGTCCACGCCTGAAACATCATCCCAATCATGCATCAGAAAGTAGGTGTTCGCTGTGGGCACAAGTGGACTGGACGAGCCGGGATCCAGCAGCGACGCCGAGAAGCTCTCCTGGCCGTCGGCTTCAAAAAGAGGCTTGTACTCGAAAGATAAGCTTAGGCTAAGACCAGGTATCGTAAATTCCTGCTCCAGAAAAGCCCAATAATCCGGGTCTTCTCCTAAGACAGCTACACCAGCGTCTATGTCTATGGTAACAACATCATAATCTGTCCATCCTACACTTAATGGACTGGAAAAATCACCATTCTGCAAAGATGGACCCGCTAAAATGGATGTCTCCGCCAGTACGCAGCCTAATATAGCTGCAATCATCAGCTTCGTAGAATTCTTGCTCAACATGATTCAGACCTCCTCCGAAAACTCCAATAATTGCCCACTTGCCGACATCACCTACATTTTGCTCTGTGTATTTTCCCAACATCACCCCAAGGCTGTCAATCGTGGTAAATACGGGTTTTTGCTGGGTAAAAACAAGTTCTTGGCCCAAATAGCCTCTTCTGCTCATTTTTTCCCCGAGGGGAATGAGATCAAGTTCAGAATCGCGGTGTCTTAACTTGCCACGTTTTTGAATTGGACCCTAAGAATCTTTCCATCCCAACAGTTGGCGGAAGGGCGGCCGAACGTTACCTCACCCGCTGTTAGTGTTCCATGCCAAGCCCATGAAAAGCGACAATCACGCAAGCTACGGAACTCGGAACAGAATGGTCGAGGAGAGCTACATCAGCCTGGATGCCCGGCTGTTAGTGCTTGTGTCCTATCAAGCGAAATAGTCTTTGTCAGTCAACCTGTCCTTTGGGGATCAACAATTCCCAGCAGAACAGCTCGTTTGACCAAGTCAACCAAGTTATTCACACCGAGTTTCCGCATAATATTCGTTCGTTGATCCTCGATCGTTCGTAGCGCCCGCCGGCGGGCCCGTGCTATTCCGCGGCTGGTCTTACCCTCCAGGATTAAGCGTAGAACCTGCATCTCTGTCCGAGTGAGTGGTTTCCCGCGAAGGGAGGCAGGAAGGGAGACGCGTCCCAGTGCCGATTCAACTGCCGAAAGCAGAGTCTGTCTGGCGAAAGGTTTCTCTATAAAATCCACCACTCCTAGCTTGAAGGCTGCCTTAGTCATCGGTACATCACCGTAGCCTGTAACAATGACAACTGGCACCCACGGAGCAGTCTGTCTGATTTCTGTTAACAGCTCTATCCCATTCATCCCAGGCATCGCTACATCAGTAATGAGTAGATCGCACGTCCGACAGGGCAGTTGCTGGAGGCAATCAACCGCACAACTAAAACTGCTGACATTGAAGCCAGCCTTCTCCAGAATGCTGGTAACAGCCCTCTGCACCGGCAGCTCATCGTCGACAAAAAAGATATGTGGTGTCATTTCTTCTAAATCCTCTGTACGAGCGGCAGCCGCGGGAGCCGCGGGTCATATACCTGCTACCTCAGATGACGTTGAGAAGCCTTCTTACTCGTATGGCTCTCCAAGGACCCGCTGCACGGCGCGCTCTTCCAGGATGATGCGCACATTAGAGACAGTTTTACACAACCTTATCGCAGTACCCTCAAAAAGCTCTTTCAATTCCTTCTCCATGAGCGAGTTTGTGCCACTCACTCAAGTCTGAACGCACGGCCGCGAAAAGCATCCGGCTCGTGTGCTAACGGGGCTTCGGTCTTACATTACACGTCCTCACTTCTCATGCGCTCCTATCCGCATTGACGTTCCGTCGGTCGAAAAGTATTTGGAACAAAACAATAATAAAGGAACCTTCGTATCCGTTGCATAAGCGATCCTCATCCGCATATGACCAAAATCTCTAGTTTTGATACCAGATTTTCGTAACACAGTCAACAGAAAAAAACTTCTAAACCGGACTATCCCGACTCGCCAGACAAGCCGACTGCACACAACTCGCAGGGAGGAAAGACGCATAGTGTACCGGCCTGGCAATATTAACAGATGCCTTGTCGATTATAAATGTGCCCGGTAAATACCCTATGATAGAGAAGCGGGCTCAAAAAAATGCTGATATGTCCCGTTTTTGGCGAAAAATCGTGGCGGCGGCCGCAAAAACCCGTAGTTACCACGATAGACAACCGCTCGTGGGACAGTAGGATTATAAGTTAGCCTGTCTTGGAGAGACATGTGTAACGGATGAGCGAAAGTTAGGGTCTGCGCGAAGACCGACCAGGTCGTATCGCCGCGTGATGAACCATGAGAACCACGACAGCAACGTGTGGATAACTACGGAGTGGTATGGCTCCTGCCGGGACTATGCTGCTAAGGGAGCGTGATACTCATTCATGTCTGCGAAACAACGCGTATATAGGGTAAGTTTGGACCAGTAGCAATGCCGTAGAATGGAGGAACCTACAGGGGTCATGGCTCGGAAATTGCAACCGCTGCGGATATTGGGGGTATTGGGGGTGACTTCGGCAGGTGCGGTGCTTCTGGCTTGCGCAGTCCAAGGGTTACGGGGACGGGGCGACCCGGACGTCGAGGAGTTTCTGAGGGGTCCCGGCATCGTAGAAAGGCTTAGCAGGGCTGGTGACAACAAAGGAAACAACTCTCAACAGGAAGACTCGCCCCTTGTCAGTCAAGCACAGGCTTTCGCTGTGTACCTGAATCCCCCGCCGACTCGCCAGGAAGTACCAGCGCGCATTCCGACTGTTCGACCCGCAGCGCCGTCACCGAAGTTCACGCTTCACGGGACCTGCTACTATCCATTGCAGCCAGAGGAATCTCTGGCATTAGTCTGGGAACCAGGGGGTGGAGGCGGTACCTTTCGGTGGGTCAAGCAGGGTGCTGAACTGGGCCACTTTGTCATTGAGAAGATAGAACGCGGCGCTATCGTATATAGAGATGGCGAGCGAATGCACGAGATGTTGGTCGAACGTAGATCAGCCCCGGTGAGTTTTGTGCGGGGTCGCAGAACCGAACCGGCGCGAAGCGGGTCCGACCTGCTCACGTTGGACACGGCCGAAGCCGACGCCGATGCCATGCCTGACGAAACACGCCCACTGCAACCCGCTGCCAGTAGTATGAAACGTTAGCAGGTCAGCGACGAAGAGGAAAGCGGTCTGGAGTATACTTTTCAAAGGGTCGGTTGCCAGTAGCCGCGCTTCAAGTCGTCTTCATAATGTGTGCGAGCAGAGTACCATGGTTATCTTATGGTACGCATTCATGTTATCAGATTGACTCTGACACAAGCGTGGTCTGTCAGTGGGTGGGAAATCCCTTATTTCGAGGCTTCAGGGTGCTGCAATCTGTGGTTTCTGGCCTGTTGGCTGAAAGTCCTGCGCACGTCAATTGTCTGGTGACTCTGGTGCGTTTACAGGATTTCATAGGGGAAGGTATCTGGAATTAGGAGTGACTATCATGCGTAAAGAACATTCTTGTCACAGGGAGCCCTTAATAGGGGTCGTTTGGTTTCTTCTTGTCACCCTTCTGCTCCGCGGCTGTAGTCGAGCTCCAGCATATCTTAGCCGTCGCTTGGAGCCGAGCGAGCAAAAGGTTCTTGTCCTGAGAGAGATATCAGCGGACCAAGGCAAGGCCTTCTTGTCTCAGTTGGGCCTCGGGACAGTTTCCACGCTGTCTGATCGGAATGCCCTTTTAGTGACCGGTTCACACAGTGAGTTGCGGAAGGCAAGCGCTGTCCTTGAGCTTGTCGATGCAAACGAGGAATTCGTAATAGAGACTCTTGGTCCTGCTTCAATGGCGAGGACTTTGCCCTCGAATGGCCGGCTTGCCCAAGCGCTTGGTGATATAACAATTGGGACATTTGCAGACCCACCTCAGCACGGGCGGCACGCACGGGCCATAATAGACGTTCATGGCGATGCAGTTTTGGCGATAGTCCCCGCTCGCTGCCGGCAAGAGACCCTTACAGCAATTGAATTGGGCCCTGAGGCCATAGTAGAGCATAAACGGGCTGTCCAGGGGTATATTCAGGCAGATACCCGCGAGGCCCTGACGGTGGCTGACCAGCATCCGACCGACGCGAACCTTGAGCAAGGCAGCGCAGCGGTCCCGCCTGCAGCCAGCAAAGATATGTTATCAAGAACGGCTACTGCTCAGCTACCGCCTCAGCTTTCTGAGCCGGGTGCATCCAAAGCAAAGTCAGGTGCTCAGGTAAAGGCAGGACGGGAGTCTATCGCCGATACCGAAGAGGTCTTTGCGGAGGAGCACCAAGCAATCGGCAAGGGCGTCTCAGTTTCGGGGGCGACTGTCGATTCTCTCGCCCAACCGAATTCAGAAGCCCGAGAAACCACAGCAAAGCCCTCTGGTAAGGTCGCCAAACCTCCTACGGCTGGTGGGGTGTATCAGATAGCGCCTTTGGCCAATGGCGACGATACTCTTGAGTTGGACCTGCCTGAGAAGATGGACTTAACTCAACTGTTGGACCTAGCGGGCGAGTATTTGCACCTCGACTACATGTACGATCCAGATAGGATCAAAAGCCAGATGGTTACACTCAAGCTTCATGGCAAACTGCAGGGTAGGATCAGTGTGAATGACTTGTACCCCTTGCTTGAATCGGTACTGAGGTTCAAAGGTTTTGCTATGACTCGACACAAAGGCAATCTCGTGACCATAGTCCCTGTTACTGACGCTCTGGAAGTCGATCCTAAGCTGGTAGACCCCAACAGCAAAATCATAGAGGCAGGAGATATAGTCGTCACCCGCATTTTTGAACTGCACTACATGGATACTGCCGGCGCCACGAATCTGTTGGAGAACATGAGGTTGAGTGTGGCTGTCTCTGCAGTGGAGGAAAGTCAGACCCTTATCGTCACCTGCTACGCGCACCTTATCAGCCGCATTGAACGATTGCTGAGCATGATCGACAGGCCGGGAATGCCCAGGAAGTTCCGGTTTCGGCAACTGAAATACACGATGTCGAAGACGCTTGCCAAGAAGGTGGAGGCTCTCGCTAAGCAGCTTCGGACTGTGCCCGTCACCATCGCCTCGGCCGAGAAGGCGCCGTTGGGACCCTCTCAACAAGTGAGTGTTCCTCCACCGCCTTCTCTAGCACGTAGGTCAAAGCAGCTCGACGGTTCAGAAGTGCCCTCCAGAGAGACTGTCTACCTCGACAGCGATGAAAGAACAAATCGTATTCTGATAATCGGCTATGAGGAGCAACTGGTGATCGTGGACGAACTTATAGAGGCGCTTGACGTGGCGCAGCAGGACCTGCGGACTCTAAGTGTCTACAACGTTAAGCACCTCAATGCGGACCAGGTGAAGAGAAAGCTGCAGGAGCTGGAAATCATCGGCAAAGCTGCCCAGACCTCACGGACATTTGCAACAGCACCGACACTCGGGCCTTCACCATCAACCAGGACTGGAATGACGGATGCCATAGAGGGGCCTCTGGTAGAGGAACCACAGGTGGTGGTCTTAGCAACGACCAATTCACTGCTAATCAACGCCACTGAAGAGCAACATGCTCGGATCGAGACTATCATTAGTTTCGTCGATGTGGCACCGCAGGATCTCCGGACTCTCCGGGTCTATGAAATTGAGCACATCGACGCCGACGAGATGAAGAGAAAACTACAAGAGCTAGAGATAGCCGGCAGAGCTACCCTGACCGCTGGCACCTCCCGAATGACGCCGACGTCCGGGCTTCCACCATCAGCTACGACCAGCGAGACGCGTATGATGGAAGGGGCAGCGGCGGAGGAGCCACAGGTGGTAGTGTTAGCGGCAACCAATTCATTGCTAATCAACGCCACCGAAGAGCAACATGCTCAAATAGCGACAATTATTGGTTACGTGGATACTGAGAGCCGTGAACAGGCTATCCCCTACGAGATCTATTTCCTCGAGAATCAGGAGCCTAATCGCCTGGCGGGAGTTCTTGAGAAAATCATTCGAGAAACCATCACGGATAAGGAAGCGAAGATTGAGAAGGTTATCCAGAGGGAGGAGCAAATCGTGCTTGTTCCTGACGAAGCCACTTTTTCGCTTATCGTCTATGCTAACAAGAAGAATCAGGGATGGATAAACAAACTGGTAAAGACCCTCGACCGGCGAAGACCACAGGTTCTAATTGATGTAACACTGGTTGAGATAAGGAAAACCGATGAGTTCGACTATGACCTGAATCTGATAACGAGCTTCCCTGATTTGGTCGAAACGGGTGGGCAGACGGGATCCTTCCTCGTCGACAAGCAAACTGTAGTGGAAAAACTGCTTCAGCCGGGCATGCGGGAGCAATTCATTGACTTTCAGGCAAACGCAGGCTTAGCCACTGGCTTCTACGCAGACAGGCATGTCAATGCCTTGTTGCATGCGATGCGAACGAAGAACTATGGCCGGGTCCTTGCAAAGCCCAAAGTCCTCGTCAATGACAATCAAACCGGGACAATCAAGACCATGGACACCACTTATGTGACCAAGAAGACTTCCATTCCGGTCATCACAGGTGCAGCGGGCCAACAGAGCACCCTTATTGAGACGGCGATCGACTATCAGTCATACGAGGCCGGAATCACACTTGGAATCACGCCACACATAAGTGAGGGCGATCTGCTTCGTCTCGAGGTAACCCTAACCCGTTCAGACTTTGGGACCATAACAGGCGAGAAGCCGCCGGATAAGACAAGCAGCGACGTAAATACCGTTGTTACTATTCCTGATGGCAGCACAATTATCCTGGGTGGTATGCTAAAGCTCAACCAAAGTAGGGGTGGAGCAAAGGTGCCCATACTGGGAGACCTGCCGCTCATCGGACTGTTATTCAGGAGTCTGACGCATAGTGACATACAAAGCAAACTGTATGTTTTTGTCAGAGCTGAGATAATAAGACCGGCAGAAGCACTCGCGGCCGCCCACACGGATATAGAAAGAATATCTGGACAGAACCGAGCCGCATTTGAGAAGCACGAGGAGGAATTTCAAAACTACCATGATGTACCCGGCCTCAAACCCAGAATAATGGACCCAGCGAAGGTACTTGAGGCGCGCTGATACGGTGGCCTATGAAGCGATGATCTGAACTGTGTGCAGGACCAGCAGTGCTGGTAGCTAATAAGAAATGTTTAATTGATTTACAGTGGCTGGTTCAACGCCTGTTGAAGCACTTTCACCAGATTTTGATTAACGTTTTCCAGAGCGACCGCTGTTGAGCTTTGGCGTCAACGTCGAAATCAAGTAGGGAGCTTAATGAAGGAAGGAGTTTACGATGCAATGTGGCGTGCTGATTGTCAGTTTTTTGGTGCTAGCCGGCCAAGCCGGTGGGGTGCGGAGTTGGGACTTTGACAATCTGTTAGAGGGGTCACTGCCCAAAGGGTGGAAAGTAGAAGCCACCGGCCAGGAAAAACCGGCCGCTCGCTGGCAGGTCGTCAACGACAAAAACGCGCCTTTGGGTCCCGGCGTCCTGGAGTTGACCGCGACAAACCACTCCGAACGGGGCGTGTTTAACATCTGTTGGACAGACGAGGTTTCATTTCTGGAGGGTGAAATCGCCGTCTTTCTGAAGGCCCGGTCAGGCAAGATCGACCAGGGCGGTGGTCCTATCTGGCGGGTTCAGGACAGGAACAACTACTACATTGCCCGCTACAATCCGCTCGAAGAGAACGTCAGCATTTACTACGTCAGAGGCGGCCAGCGTGTCATGCTTGGCTACACTGGAAAGATAGGACTCAAGGACACCTGGCACATCCTCAAGATCAACCATAGGGGTAGCAGGATACAAGCATTTATCGACGGGGATATGAAACTGATGGTTAATGCGGGAGACTACATCCCTGAAAAAGGTGGCGTGGGCCTCTGGACAAAAGCCGATGCAGCGACGGCCTTTGACAACTTCACCGTGATTCAGAAGTGATTGGGATAACTTGAGGAGCTGTCCGGTTCCGCTGAACGGCCAGTTCATGCAACGGCACAAGCCGCATCGGCTGGCGCTCATAGGACTTCAGACCGGGCTGGAGCGGCTCGAAGTCGGCGTAGGTCGGGTAGAACCGCGCCAGTTCCTTCCGCGCACGGGCGAGCACCCACCGACCCCAGGCGCGGACGTGCCAGACCAGGTCAGGTAGTGTAGACCCTTGAGGTCGGGCGTCATCGCGACAGGGAAACTGTTAAAGGTGATCTCCTCACAACGGTCTGCCCAGAGCGGGTTGCCGGTGATCTTGGTGAGCATCTCGAAGCTGT
>Ga0315289_10002956_pt1 | contig 25878 bp, 18 predicted proteins | sample YL17G11_40_MG_FD_203452 | JGI IMG/M metagenome (GOLD analysis project Ga0315289, IMG submission 203452) | Sediment microbial communities from Yellowstone Lake, YNP, Wyoming, USA - YL17G11_40 | ecosystem: Environmental > Aquatic > Freshwater > Lake > Sediment | place: USA: Wyoming | collected...
CTCTCGCGGAGTTCCACCGGGGCGAGCCCCCTCCTCACCGAGGCCAACGTGCGAAGATTGTCTGCCAACCAGAACCCCCTTTTCAACGTACTGACACACAGTCAGATTTCATCCCCTGCGGCAGATCAAGCCGAGTGGGGATCGGCGAAATTCTGGCCGGCAGGCCCGAAGGCTGAAGAGATAAGGAGGACCGCTCCAGGCCGACTCCAGGCAGGACTTCGCCACGTGGCGGCAACCGACTGGTTAGAAAGGTGCGACCAGCATGGACAACTCAGAGAACAACAACCGTGAAGATCTTCTGACGAGCCCAAGGGGGCCCCTGGATCCGCCGGATGCGGCACGCGAGAGCCTCGTTGCCGCCTTGCCTCCCGATGAGGTAGAATCGTCGCCTCCTGCGGATCCTATCGCGAGGAATCCCAAAGACACGAGCAAACCTGAAGAGGTGGTCCAGGCAACCGAGGCATACCGCCGCAGCAGAGTCCCTGTGCCACCGGCACCCAGCACTTCGCCCTCTGACCGGTCCTGGGGACTGTCCCAGCGTGCGCCGACTGCTCCATCAACAGCGGACCTGTTGGCTTCCGTTCTGCGTTTCAAATGGACGATTCTCACTGTTTGGGTTCTCGTGTCCGCCCCGATTATTGCCGGCGTCTGGACCCAGGTTGTCCCTCAGTACCGGGCCAAAGCTGAGGTGCGTGTTCGGCCCATCATTCCGCGTCTGGTCTTCCGGACGGAAGAAAACGGTGCGATTCCTTTCTACGAGGCGTTCGTGAACACTCAGATCTCGCTCATAAGGAGCCTGACAGTCCTGCAGCGAGCGCTGGACCAAGCGGAAGTCCAAAAGACGCAGTGGTACAAGAACCCTGCGAAGACATTGGTGCGACGGCTGGCGGCTGGCGATGCCGATCCTCCGATGGAGAGGCTCAGAGATGGTCTCTTCGCTCAGCCCCGGCCCCGAACCGAGATCATCGACGTCGCCTTCACCGACGTCAGCGGCAAGGATGCCAAGGTCATCGTGGATGCGGTACTGGAACAATACGTCAAGTACGTCAGTGAGAGCTCGGATGCGACCGAGGACAAGCTCTACCGCCAACTGACGGATCAATACAACACGTTGAAGAACGAAATCCAGGGTCGGGAGAGCGTGATCGCCGCGCTGCGCAAATCGCTCGGCACGGAGACTCCCCTGGAACTCGTCACGAACAGGAGAGTGCGTCTGGATGAGGCACAAGCCCGTTTCAGCGACCTGCGGAATCGCATCACAGTGCTGGGATGGGAAGTGAACCAAGCGAAGCACGCGGGCTCGAGAGATAGCAACAACGTGTCCGCCGGCCCCGGCACTCCCGAGATTCCACCCAGGTACTCCATGGATGTGGAATGGCGCCGGCTGGATCTCGATGTACTAACGGCGCAACACCAGATTGACACCACGATCATGACCCCCAGCCATCCGGACCGGGCCCGGCTGACAAAGAGTCTGGAGTTCGCTCAGGAGTTGCGTCGAGCACGGCAGGCACAATTGGACGAGCAGTGGAACGACCGGCTGACAAACGGAACCGGTCTGGCAACCACCCTCGGCAGCGCGGGCATTCCGGGCCCCGAGGGAGGGGCGGTCCCTGTCGATCGTCAACTGGCCCGTGCCAAGGTGGAGGAGGGGCTTCTCCGGGCGGAATTGGGGAAACAGGCCGCGGATTTCAATGATCTTTTTGATCGTGCGCAATCGCTGACGAGAGAAAATGCCGCGCTGCAGCAGAAGCGAGAACTGTTTGACGCGGTTCGGCAACGCCTGGACCAGAAGAACATGGAGCGTGACGTCCCCGGCTCCATTGAGGTCTTGACCGGGGCTGCCGTGCCCTCCAAACCCGCCCAAGACCGCAGGGTAGTGTTCACCGTCATGGCATTGTTTGCGGGTCTGGGCATGGGCGGGGGTTTGGCCTTCCTCCGGGCCAGCCGAAATCAGACCATTTACGCTCCCAAGGACATGCCCCAGCCGGCCCAGGCTCCGTTTTTGGGGTACGTGCCTTTGATCCACCTGAAGAAATTGAGAAGATCGGTGTGCGACGAGATTGAGCAGAATCAACTGCTCCTGATCGAGTCCGTCCGCGTTCTGCGTACGGCGTTATTGTCCCGGCTCCACGGACAAGACAATACCACGGTGATGGTGACCAGTGCCAATGAAGGGACCGGGAAATCGAGCTTTGTCCTGACACTGGGCAGGAGTATGGCGCAAACCGGCCGCAAAGTTCTCATTATCGATGCAGACTTCCACAAGATGACTTTGTCCCAGCGTCTGCAACTGCTCGACAAACCAGGTTTCCGGGAATCCCTGAAGGATCAAACCGCCGAAAGCCTACACGTTTTCCCCACGGAGACGGCCGGTCTCGATATCATGCCTGCCGGGCAGCGCAGTAGTAGCGGCCTGATCTTTGAGGAGATCGCGAACGGCACTTTCAAGAGCTGTATGGGCCGGCTTTTCAAGCGGCATGGCTATGACATCATCTTGCTCGATACGCCCCCGATCCTGCCGGTTGCGGATGCGGTTATCCTGGCAGGCCAAGTGGATGGCACGGTCTTGGTGGAGCGAGAACACATATCTCGGCGTACAGAAGTGGCCAATGCCCTGATCCGTCTGGATTCCGCCGGCGGACGCCTCTTGGGGACAGTCTTCGTAGGCTCGGCCAGCCCCGACCATTACGGTTATGGCTACAGTTACGGATACCACGGCACTCGAATCAGGAAGTCCTGAGGGAACATGGTCCAGTCAGTCCGATCCGACAGACCGGTGGTCTCCGATGCTGTCCGAACGCTTCGCCCCGCCGCCGTTCGTCGCGGGCCAGAATATCGCGGCCTGCCGATCGACGTTTCGTCGTCCGACCGCCAAGAACTGATGAACGAGGAATTGCCTTGATCCCTCTCATCTTGAGCTTGGATTACGAGGTCCTTGGCAATGGGGCCGGGGATGTGAGGCGCGATGTGGTCTACCCAACCGGCCGCTTGCTGGATATCTGCGACAGACACGGCGCGAAGATGACGATCATGTTCGAGGTGGGGGAATACTGGGCCTTTGAACGGTACGACGCGCGGCTGCAACGCGATCTGGGTTATTCCCCTTCCCGAGCCATGAAGGAGCAGATCGTCGAGGCGATGGAGCGGGGCCACGACGTACAGTTGCATCTGCACCCCCAGTGGATCGATGCGGACTACCATGAGAGCGTCTGGCAACTGCGCAACTCCTATTGGCGCTTGGCCGATCTGCCGGACGGCTTGGGAAGCGAAGAGCAGGTCACGTCCATTGTCGGCGCTCTTCATAGAGGCAAACGAACCCTCGAAGATGTGATCAAGCCCGTGAAGGCCGATTACGAATGTGCTTGCTTCCGGGCCGGTGGTTTCTACGCTCAACCGTCTCGCCACATTATCCATGCCATGAAAAGAATTGGATTGAGGGCGGACAGTTCTGTTGTCAGAGGATTCCGGAAGACCGAGCCATTTGCGGTGGACTATTCGCAAGTGGAGACTGGCAAGGCGGCATGGTGGACGACAGATACGGACCTCACCCGGGAAGGTCCCCCTGGCGAAAACATCCTCGAACTTCCGGTGAGTTCTAGAATGGAGCCGTATTGGAAGAACCTCAAACTGACGAACATCCGGGCGGCCATGCGCAGGCGGCAGATTGAGAGCGCCCATCATAATGGCCGCGGGAACGGTCCTGGAAATGGCAACGGCCTCAGTTCTGTCCCCTCGTGGCAGGCCGTAATGAAGAGGATGCTGACAAAGCACGCCAGCACGTTCGATTTCTGCAAACTCTGCTGCTCGGACATGGTGAGACGGATGGAAGAGCATTCCCGGGCCCCCGAACAGCCGGTCGTGATGATCGGTCATTCTAAAGACTTTGTCAATGATCGGCAATTGGAGCGATTCCTTGCCTGGCTGAGCGGGAACGGGACTGTCAGTTCGGTAACCTTTTCCGAGTATATTCGACGGAAACTCGATAGTCTGTAGGCGGCCCGAGTTCGGATGCGTATCAGGTTCAGACTGCTCGTCAAGAAGCAGCTCTATGTGCCCACGGTCCTGGGCTGGCTCCTGCTGTTGGGAGGTCTGATCGGCTTGTCATTTGTTTGTGTGAATCGCGCCTATCCGTTCCTGGCGTACGAGAATCCCATTGATTCCGACGTGTTTATCCTCGAAGGCTGGGTGCCGGACTACGTTCTCGACCGGAGCCTTATCCCGTTCCAGGAGGGTCATGGCCGGCTGCTCCTCACGACCGGAGGCCCTCTGGAAGTCGGGGCCGAGCTGGCTTCGTACAAGACGGATGCCGAACTCACGGCGGCGAGGCTCGTGAAGATGGGCTTGCGCGAAGAGCAGATTGTGGCTGTGCCGAGTCAAGCCGTGGATCGGGACCGAACCTATGCCTCGGCGCTGGCGGTCCGGAAATGGCTGGAGACCTATCCCGGCGTGAAGCGCGCGAATCTGGTCACGAAGGGAGCGCACGCCCGCAGGAGCTTCCTCATCTTCAAGACCGTTCTGCCGACTACGTTTGAACTGGGCGTCTTTGCCGTGCCGCCCCGCGACTACGACCCCAAACGCTGGTGGGCTTCCAGCGAGGGATTCCGGGTGGTGGTCTCCGAAGGGATTGCCTACACCTATGCCCGGCTGATAGACCCACGCGGATCGGTGCGATGACGAGCAAGAACGCAAGAGACAACCAGAGTGTCGCCGAAGCGGTCGAGCGGCTGCTGGGCTATGTGGAGTCTGCCGACTACGCCGGGTATGACCCTTACGATGCCCTGAACAGTCCCTTGATCAAGCTGGTCGGCTGCAAGTCAAAGTGGGTCAGGATCGCCTGCACCCAGTTCCTGCGCCGCAGCCCCGTGAACTTTCGCCCCATGCTGGGCATCCACAAAGGACACAATCCCAAGGGGATTGGCCTGTTTCTCTGGGGATACGCCAGGCTGTTCAAAGTCCATCCGGACCAGCGCCATCTCGACAAGATCCAGCATCTCCTCGATTTGCTCAATGGTCTGCGTTCGAAGGGTGTTTCCGGGAATGCCTGGGGTTACAATTTCGACTGGCAATCGCGGACCTTCTTTCGACCCAAGGGTGTGCCCACCATTGTGAATAGCGCCTTCATCGGCCACGCCCTGCTGGACTGCTACGAGTACACAGGGCGGCAGCAGGCCCTCGATATGGCTGCCCCGATTAAGGACTTCCTCCTAAACGACCTGCATCGCATGCGGGACGGCAGCTCGTTCTGTTTCAGCTACACGCCGGTCGATACCGACGTGGTCCACAACGCCAATATGCTCGGGGCCTCCCTCCTCACCCGTTTGGCACGGCACTGTGGCAACGGCAACTGCGTAGACGCAGCACTATCCAGCCTGGCCTACTCGATGCGCCGCCAGAATGACGACGGGTCATGGTATTACGCGGAGAACGAGAACCAGCGGTGGATCGATTCGTTCCACACCGGTTTCAGCGTACAGGCCCTGAGGTATATTCTCCAGGAGGGATATGCCCGCGAGTACACGGGGGCCTACGACAAGGGCGTGCGGTTTTATGCCGACCATTTCTTCCTAGCCGATGGGACACCGAAGTACTTCCACGACCGGACCTACCCCATCGATATCCACGCGGCGGCCCAGGCGATCTATTTCTTCGCCGCTATGGGAGAAACCTACCGGGAACTTACGGAACGAGTCCTCACCTGGACCCTCTCGAATATGGGCAGTCCCGGGGGCTATTTCTATTTCACGAAGACCCGATACTTCACGAATCGCATACCCTACATGCGGTGGTCCCAAGCCTGGGCATTCCACGCCTTGACGGAGTACCTGTGGGCCAAGACAAAGGAGAGTCGACCGTCAGAATCCGAAGCACCGCGGACAAGGTCCGAAACGCACGGGGAAAATGAATAGGCCGTGAAGTCCATGCAGCCACCTGTCGTGGGATCTCTTTGGGACCCCGGATCGGGATTCCTGGTTTGGAGTCCGAGCTTGGCCCCAGCGCACAAGTTGCACGGCAGAGAGGCGGTCTGGCCCATCGAGGCGCCGTTCTCCCGCTTTGGCGTCCGCCATCCTCACCACGGCTTTACCGCAGGGCGCGCGGAATCGAGTACTGACACATGAGCATTCGTATTTTGGCTCTCTATCTCTGCGTCACCGGCCTTTGCCTCTATGCCTGGAAGGACTGGTTCAAGAGCCTCTGCGCCTTGATCGTCATGATGGCGGTCATCGAGCATGGAGACATGCCCAAAACCATGTTCGGTATCCAGGGATTGAACGTGTGGAATGTGCTGTTCCTGGCGGTGGCTCTGGCCTGGCTCGCGAACCGACGTCGCCAAGGATTGACCTGGGATTTGCCGCGGAACGTGAGTTTGCTGCTCTTGATGTTCCTGGGCGTGATCCTTGTAGGTGTCCTTCGCGCTGCTTTCGACCTGCGGTACATGCCCGGTTATACGGTGGTCGACCTGGTGAGCGAGGAACTGATCAACAGCATCAAATGGGTGCTGCCGGGGGTTCTGATCTTCGACGGCAGCAGAACGCGCAAGCAGGTCATCACGGCGCATGTCTGCCTGCTCGTCCTGTACCTGTTATTGGCGGGTCAAGCGGCCAAACACGTGCAGCCGGAAGCGGTGTTCGGAAGCAGCAACGTCATCATCCGCGCGCGGGGCCGGCTCCAAAAGAACCTCGGCTACCATGCCACCGATTTATCCGTCATGTTGGGTGGAGCGTCTTGGGGACTTTTTGCCACCCTGCCCCTCGTCCGTGCCAAGCGTTACAAGCTGGCGGTCCTGGGAGCCACGGCGTTGGTTGCCTACAGTCAGGCGTTGACGGGCGGCAGGGCAGGATATGTGGCCTGGGGCACGACGGGACTGATCCTGTGCCTGTTGAAATGGCGTCGCTATTTACTGCTCGCCCCCGTCGTGGTGCTTCTCCTGCCGATCGTTCTCCCCGGGGCGACGGCACGAATGTTGCAGGGCTTCGGGCAGACGAATGCGGCGGGGCAGACAACTGTGGACGAGGCTTCCGTGACTTCGGGGAGAAATTTGATCTGGCCCCCTGTGATCAAGAAGATCCAGGAATCGCCCTGGATAGGATATGGGCGGCGGGCCATGCAGCGCACCGGCCTGCAGCAATCTCTCCTGCAACAATACGGCGCGGGAGAGGCCGTCGGTCATCCGCATAATATGTATCTCGAAACTCTCCTCGACAATGGAATACTGGGTGCCCTACTGATTTGGTCTTTCTATGCCTTGATGGTCTTCCACGCCGCACGCTTATTCAGGAGCAATAACCGCCTGTATTCCGCTATTGCGGGTCTGGCCTTGGCTCTGCTGCTGACCAATCTGATCGGCGGTCTCTCGGGACAGCACTACTTTCCCCTGGAGCATACCCTCGGGATCTGGGTGGCGATCTTCCTCATGCTGCGAGTCCGTGTCGAGGAACTCCGGGCGGACGGCGGCGGGGAGGCACGAGTGCTGCCGCCGGTGGCTGTCGGCAGCCAAACCGTCATCGGCGCTGTAGGATAAGTCCCACCCTGCGCCGGCGTCGCCCGGCGGAGTTCCCGGAGAGACGGGATCGGGCGGATCGAAGAATACGTTCCGTAAGTAACTGTACGAAATATGCAAGAATCCCCGGCCAGCAATCCAGAGGGAAGCGCGCCCGTGCCGCCTGAGAGTATTCAGGGGGACGGCTCCTCCGTTACCCGCTCCCCCCAGGCGGACCCCACGAAGCAATTCAAGACTCAACTGCCCCGTAATTTGTTTCTCCAAGTGTGCGCCTTCGCCATGCGCATTGCCGTCGGCATTTTGCTCACCCCGTATCTGGTGCACCAGCTCGGGCGGGCGGCCTATGGACTGGTCCCCATCGCCGGAGTCATGACCCAGTATGTGGCCCTGATCACCATCTGCGTTTCCAGTTCGGTGTCGCGGTTCCTCTCCATCGCTCTGCAGAAGGAGGACCTGGAAGACTCGAACCGAATCTTCAACACGGCGTTCTTCTCCTATGTGGGCCTGGGCCTGATCCAGATGCCGATCTTCGGCCTGATCATCTACTTCGCGCGAACCGTCTTCACCATCCCCCCCGAGTTGTACCACGATGCGATCATCCTCCTGGTTTGCAGTGCCCTGAGCTTCGTGATCAATCTCGTCTGCAGTGTGTTTGGCGTGCCGATTTACGCCAACAACCGCCTGGACATGACGCGATCCGTCGAAATCGGAAGTGAGATTCTCCGACTCGTGGGCATTGTGACTCTTTTTGTCGTACTGGGACCGGCGTTGCGACGGGTGGGTTACGTGGACCTAACGGTTACGGTGCTTCGTTCTGCGACTTACGCCGTCATCGGCAAACGGTTGGCTCCCATGTTGAAAATCAACCTGCGCGCCTATGATTGGCACAAAGTCCGGCAGCTCACCTCGATGGGATGGTGGCTGCTGATCAACCAGATCGCATTTCTTCTGTTTCTGCGGATTGATATCTGGGTATGCAATCGGTTCATCGGCGCCGAACAGGCGGGCGACTATGCCGCCGTCCTGCAATGGTCCAACCTCATTCGGCAGGCTGGTGCGCTTCTGTCGGGCGTCACAGGGCCGATGGTAATGATCTACTATGCGCGCGCTCAGATGGAGAGTCTGGTTCGGCTCAGCCAACTCTCGGTCCGGGTGCTCTGTATTTTTCTCGCTATCCCTATCAGCATCCTCTGTGTGTCCGGCTCATTGCTACTCAAGCTCTGGTTGGGCACGTCTTTCGTCCACCTCGCCCCCTTGCTGACGGTCCTGGTGTGCCATCTGGTCATCAACGTCGGGGTGCTCCCTCTCTTCAGTATCCAGACCGCCCTCAACCGCGTGAAATGGCCGGGCCTTGTGTCGCTCGTGATGGGGGTATGCAACCTGACCCTGGCCATCACTTTCGCCAAATACCTGGACTGGGGAGTTTATGGTATCGCCATCGCGGGGGCCCTCGTCTTGACTCTGAAGAATGCGGTCTTCACGCCCGTGTATGCCGCCCGGATCTTGGGTCGCCCCTGGTACACGTTTGTCTGGTCGCAGACTTCGGGCCTGGTTCTGTTGGCGGCCCTGACGACCTTCGGTTACGCCCTGAAGCACTACGTGGGCTTCACGTCCTGGGCGCAGGTGGTGGTTGTGATTTTGATGATGGGACTGAGCGGGCTGACGGCAGCGTGGTTGGTCTTACCCAGAACGGACCGCCGCCTCTTGATCGATCTGGCCCCTGGCCCATTTCGGGCGCTGACGGCCCGATGGCTCCCCGCTTGATCGTGTCCCCGCGGCAGGCCGCAGTGAACTGCGTCTTTCCTTGGAGATCGCTCGACATCCGATTTGTTCAACCGCATCATGGCTGGCATGGGCGAAAGCGAAAGCCAAAGGGCCCGGGCATGGCGATATGAATGTAGTCATCGCAGTGGCCCGGAAGAAAGCCACTCCAGCAGACATTACATCGGAGCGATGTTCACCCGCGCTTCCTGGCAACGGGTGAACTCAAAGATAGCCTGTTCTCGCATGCCGAGGAGAACAGCCGGTGCCGTGGTAAGGTGGCGTCTCGCCCCGTCCGGAAAGCCCTCTTATCACAGGTAGACGCAGAAGAGCAACACGAGGAACCGAGGACGCCCTGCCTGGCCGGGCCCAGCGGATCGCAACACGCAGTTGCCGTAAGGAACGGTTATGAGAATTGTCGCACCCATCGTGCGCGGAGTCAGACTCGCTTCGTGGGCAGCTTCACACCGCAAACCGAGAATGGCCTACGTCGGGGGGTGGCTGGGCCACAACAATCTCGGCGATGAGGCCCTGCGCGAGGCTTACCGGGTTCTGTTTCCGGGGATTTCCCTCTGTTGCCTGGAAGGACATCGTGAGGAAGTCAGTTTCGCGCGAATCACGAAGGCTTTCGACAGCGCCGTGCTGGCAGGAGGCACGCTGATCAACAAGAACGACAAGTGCCTGGCGCGCGCGCGGGCCATGCTGGAGATGGCGGAACGCCGCTTCGTGTTTGGGACGGGTGTTGCCAGTTCCGCCTTCTGGGGAGGCCGACAACTCCGCGGAGGAACGGCGTGGTCCAATCGTCTGCCCGAGTGGCGGGACGTATTGGAGCGGTGTGATTATGTGGGAGTTCGAGGCCCGCTCTCGCAGAATGCTCTCACGGAAGCCGGCCTGCGGAAGGTGGAGGTCGTGGGGGACCCGGTGCTGGTATTCGCGGACTGTTCCAGGAGTGCCCATCACCACGAAAGAACCCTCGGGCTGAATCTGGGAGTGGCCGGCGGCAACATGTGGGCGAGTGAAGAACGCCTCTTCGAAAGAGTGACGGAACTGGCCGCGCTGGCCCGGAACAATGGATGGAAAGTGGTCTGGTTTGTCGTGTGGCCCGATGACTACGAGCCCACCCGCCGGGTGGCGAAGGAAAGCAGGACGGACGAGCATATCTGCGCCATCTACACGGACCATGCCAAGTACAGGGACGAGGTCTCGAACATGAGCGTCTTCGTGGGCATGAAGCTGCATGCCGTGGTGCTGGCCACCTGCGTGGGGGTTCCCTCCATCATGCTGGAGTATCGCCCCAAGTGCCGCGACTACATGGAATCGATTCGACAGGGCCACCTGTGCCGGCGTCTTGATCTATTCGTGGCCCAAGAGGTCTGGGAGCGGGTCCTGGACATCGAGAGGGAGCGCCAGCGGTATGCGGACGACATGGCCGCCGGGATTTCACAGCTTCAGGCGTTCCAGCGAGACAAAGCCCGGGAGATGGCCGATCGGATGGCGTCGCCTCTCCCGAAAGGAAGCGAGGTGTTCGCCCCGCCTCACACTCCTGGTGCGAGATAAGGCGGCGGACCCTTCTCGGCGACGATCTCCAGGCGGCAGGCAAGGGCCGCCAACCGCAGGTTTTCGGAAAGTAGAGATTGGGCATGGTTAACAAGATGGTGAGCGTATCGGCTGTCCTTCCGGCATACAATGCCGAACGATGGGTCGGTCGCGCCATTGAAAGTGTCTTACAGCAGACGGTCAAGCCAACCGAGATTCTCGTGATTGATGATGGCTCCGAGGACGGCACACCACGGGCCGCGCAGCAGTATGGCGCGGTGCGGTATCTTCGTCAGCCGAACGCAGGACCGTCCGCGGCTCGAAACCGGGGGATCGCCCAGGCACGATCCGAGTGGATTGCTTTCCTGGATGCGGATGACGAGTGGCTGCCCCACAAGACCGAATTGCAGTGGCGCATCCTGGAGAGAAATCCGGATCTGAGGTGGTGCGGGTCTGCGTCCGGGGACGCGGGCGAAGAGGGGGCGTCATCCCCTGGACCTCGAGAAGGGACGGGACCAGAGTCCGTCCCGGAGGAGCGTTTGCCCTTCTTCGGCGCTCTGCTCCGGCACGAGATCCGGATTGGCACGCCCGGCATGATCATCCATCGGTCCGTTTTCGACCAGGTGGGGACGTTTGACCCGGAATTGCGTTCCGGGGAAGATATCGACTTGTGGTGCCGCATCGCCTTGAGCTACCCGCAGATTGGGTTTTGTTTCGATCCTTGTTGGCGCCGCTATCAGGACAACCCGTGCTCCGCCTCCCGAAAAGGGCGTGTCCGCCGCGACCGGGCGGTGGACAGTTTCTGCAAGAACATGCGGCGTGCCCTGGAGCTTGGTCCGGAGGCGGTGAGCGAGTTCCGCCCGTACGCGCGAAAGAAAGTTCTGGACAATCTGCTGCGCGAAGCGGCGCGGGATTGTCTCATCTCATCGGAGATCAGCAACGAAGTCAAACGGGTCTTCCCTCTCCGAATGTATGAGCGGGCTCTTCTGCGGATCTTGAGGCTCCTTCCGCAGCCCCTCGCCGTCCGAATCGTGGCCAAACTCAGGGACAGAGTGACCCTGTAGAGAGACTCGAAATGCCTCTTGATCGCAAACCGAGCATCTGTTTCGTGGCGTTGAATGCCTACAACGTGCTCTCCGGCCGTGAAGACATCGACCATATAGGCGGCGCGGAGGTGCAGCAGGTGGGGATCGCTTCCTGGCTTGTACATCGTGGTTATCCCGTGAGTTTCGTGACTCTGGATCACGGCCAACCGGATGGTGTCAACCTGAACGGTATCGTGGTCAGAAAGGCCTACGCGAAGGGGGATGGCATTAAAGGATTGAAGTTTATCCATCCTCGGTGGTCAGGTCTGTGGGCCGCCATGACCCGGGCGAACGCGGATCTGTACTATCAGCGGGCCGCCGGGTATGAGACCGGTCAAGTGGCCCTGTGGTGCCGTCTTCACCGCCGCAAATTCATCTTTGCTGTGGCGAACGACGGGGACTGTGACCTGACCAGGCGTGCGTTGAAGGTCCGAAGGGAGCGTGCGCTATACCGCGTGGGCATCCGACTGGCCGACGGCATCACGGCCCAGACGATGACGCAGCAGGATGTATTGCGCCAAAAGATGGGCCTGTCCGCGGTTCTGGTCCGCAATTGCGGCTGGAGAGCGGGTGACGATCTTTCCCGGGACCAACCGTCGCCCGGTCCTTCCGGTTTTGCCCGTGTGCTCTGGGTGGGACGCATCAGCCAGCAAAAACGCCTGGAATGGCTCCTGGATGTGGCGGAACGATTTCCTCAAGTGATCTTTGACGTGGTCGGCGCGCCAAATACTGGTTCTACCTATGCTTCGGAATTGATCGAACGCGCCGCCAAGATCTCGAACGTTGAGATGCACGGTCCGGTGCGGCATGCGGATATGATCGAGTACTACCGAAAGTGTCACGTCTTGTGTTGTACCTCAGCACGCGAGGGTTTTCCGAACACGTTCCTGGAAGCCTGGAGTCTGGGAATCCCGGTCGTCTCGACCTTCGATCCGGATGGTGCGATCGGCGCCAATGGCTTAGGGTGGGTGGCACAAGATGTAGAAGGGATTGCGGCGCATCTGGAGGAAATCGCCCGGTCGCCGGAAGTCCGGGTGCGTGCGGCCAGGGCCGCCAGGCAATACTACCTGAGGAATCATACGCCCGACGCATGCCTGCCTGTGTTGGAGCGTTTGCTGCGGACAGTGGCGGGCTTCGGGAGTGATTCACAGTGAAGACAGCCTCCGGTTGTTCGGGAGATCTTTTGGTGCCGGCTCGCGCCACGGCGAACAAACGAATCTGTGTCGTCCTGACGGTTGACGACCTCGGATACGGAGGCGCCGAGCGTCAAGTGGTGGAACTCGCGAACAACATGGACGCCGAGCGTTTTGATGTCCATGTTTGTACCCTTTCGAATTATGCGCCGCTGGCCGGCACTCTGAGAGACGCGGATCACAGGCTCCATACCGTGGTGAAAAGATGGCGGTTTGATGTGACGGCCGTGTTTCAGCTTGCCCATCTGCTGCGGGCCTTGCACGCCGATATTGTCCATGGTTTTCTGTTCAGCGGGGAGATTGTCTCCCGCCTGGCCGGGCGCCTGGCCGGCACGAAGCTGATCCTTGGTTCGGAGAGAAATGCCAATCAGGTGTTCCGGCGCAGCAATCTCATTGCCTACCGGCTGACGCAACGATTCGCGCACGCGATCATCGCCAACTCCCATGCCGGCGCGGAGTCCAACCGGAGAGTGTTCGGCCGGGAAGCCGCCGATTACCGTGTCGTGCACAACGGCGTGGATACGGAGCGGTTCAAGCCGGCAGATGGGAAAGGAATCCGACGCCGGTGGGGCATCCCCGCGCAGTGCCCGGTCATAGGCGTTTTCGCCGCTTTCCGAGAGCAGAAGAACCACCCCATGTTGCTTCGAGCATTCAAGCAGGTTCTCGACTCGTTTCCGGAAGCTCGATTGCTCCTCGTGGGAGATCAACCCGTGGATGGCCGAGGCAAGTACGACGACTATAAAGCTCGGCTGCACCGTACGGTGGATGATTTGGGGCTCCGTGACCGTTGCCTGTTTCTGGGGCACCAGAAGAATCCCGAGGATCTCTATGCCGCCTGTGACGTCACGGCGCTTTCCTCGCTTCATGAGGGAACGCCGAATGTGCTGCTGGAGTCGATGGCTTGCGGCATTCCGGTTGTCGCAACAAATGTATGCGACAACGCGTACGTCGTGAGAGAAGGGGAAGTCGGCTATCTGGTTGCCGTAGGAGATGAGGCGGGAATGGCGCAGCGCTTGAAGTCCTTGCTCACGGATGCCGCCCTGCGCATGAAGATGGGGCAAAGAGCCCGTAGTTGGGTCATGGAGGAATTCTCCAACAAGCGGCTGGCCGATAAGACGGAAGCCGTCTACACCGAGCTTCTCCGTAGATAGACTGCACGATTGCTATACCCTATGAGCGTCCTTCGCAGAGCGGCAGCTTACATCATGTTATTCAGCGTGTACGGCCTTACCTGGGTGGTGGCCGTGCTGAGTGGTGTGGTTCCTCACCGGCGCTGGAAACCGACAGGACGGATCATGGTCACAGGTACGTTTCACAATCCCAACTGGTACCTGTCGCACATGGCGCCTTTGACGCGGAGCGGTGTACACGAGGTGGCTCTGGTCGTCGATGAGCCGCAGCCGCTCCTCGGAGGAGTCCGATTCGTCTGTCCGCCGAAATGGATCGTGCGCTTGCTCGGTCGGGCCGGCGCCAAGGCCCTCTGGATGCTTTTTGCCGGTCTCCACTATCGACCGGACTTGTACATGGGATATCACCTGGCCCCCGCCGCCTGCACGGCCCTGGTGGTGGCCAGATTGTTGGGACGGCCCGCCTGCTACCAGATGACTGGGGGTCCGGCGGGAATCATCGGCGGTGGTTACGGCGCCGTGGACAGTGTGGAGGGATCTCTGGGGCGTCCCTCCCGACTCATCGAGGCGGTGGCGATTCGAGTGGTCCGGCAGTTTGAACTCGTGGTCGTTCGCGGGAACAAAGCCAGAGAGTTCCTCGCGGGGTATGGCATCGATCGATCTGTCGTCACGATCACAGGAAGTGTCAATAACCACTCCCTGCCGCCGGAAGACCCCCGCGATCTCGACTTGATCTTCGTAGGGAGACTGTCCCCGGTCAAACAGGTGGATCAGGTCGTCCAGATTGTCTATTCCCTGCAACAGGTTCTCCCTGACGTCCGAGCCGCCATTGTCGGCGACGGTCCTTTGATGGCAGACCTCCGGGGGCATACGGAGAAGTTGGGACTCACCCGAAACATCGAATTCTTCGGCAAGAGGAAGGACGTGGAAGCCCTCTTATCTCGCGCGAAGGTCTTCGTGCTGACCTCCAAGTCCGAGGGTCTGTCGATTGCCATGGCGGAAGCCATGTCGGTCGGCGTGGTGCCCGTCGTGGCGGATGTGGGTGAACTGGGTGATCTCGTCCAGAATGGGGCAAATGGGTATCTGGTGGAACCAAGCAACATTGCCGAATTCGCCAGGAAGGTGGCATCCCTCCTGCAGGACGAGGTCGCGTGGGCTCGTTCTTCCCGGAAGGCGAGGGAGACGGCGCAGACACGCTGTGGTCTCGATGCCGTCACGGAACAATGGCGATGTTGCCTTCGAGATGTGGTTATTCGGGCCTCGGGCGATGGCACCTATGGCAAGCGCTGAACGGAGTACACTCCTGGGCTCCACGCAGGTCGCGGTGGCTACGGGCCATGGTGGGTATCCCCCCGAACCGCCGTACTCGCCTGGGCTTGCTTTCCCTGAGTACCCCTTTGGTTCTTGCCCGCCGGCAGAAGAGAGCAATCCCGTCTACGCGCAAGTGCGCAACGCTTTGCGGTTGCTGCAGATGGATGCGGAGCATGACGATCGACAGAGCTGGAATCCACTCGGGGAAATCATCCGTCCCGGAAACACGGTTGTCTTGAAACCCAACTTCATCCGCGATTTCCGGGAAACGCAGCCGGGTCATGGGAATTGCCTGATCACGCACGGCTCGGTCCTTCGCGCGACACTCGACTATGTGTACCTCGCCCTCCAGGGCAAGGGTCGAATCATCATCGCCGATGCTCCCCAGAATGACGCCGACTTCGCGGCGATTCGCCGGATCACGGGATTGGACGAGATGCAGGAGTTCTACCGGCGGTATACGGGCTTTCCGGTGGAGGTCTACGACCTTCGCCCGCAGCAGGCGCGAAAAATGAACGGTGTGATTGTCGGTCACGACCCGCTGCCCGGTGACCCCGCCGGATACGTGCAAGTGGATCTGGACCGCGCTTCCGCGTTCTGCGAAGTCTCGCACCTGTGCCACCGATTATACGGCGCCGAATACGATACGGCCGAGCTTCGGTCACACCATCACGACCAGGTCCATGAGTACCTGATCTCGAGAACCCTCCTGGAAGCCGATTGCGTGATCAACCTGCCGAAACTCAAAACCCACAAGAAGACGGGCCTCACGGTCTGCATGAAGAACCTCGTGGGGATCAACGGCAACAAGAACTGGTTGCCGCACCATCGCGAGGGCACGCCCTCTCAGGGCGGAGATCAGTTCGCCGATGACCGCATGAGGCACCGGGTCGAACGCCGGGTCATGACCGGCTTCCGACGCGTATTCCCTCTTCTCGGCCCCCTCCGGGGCCTCCTGGCGAAACCCTGCAAGGTTCTGGGTCGAAGGGCTTTCGGCGACACGAACACGGATACTATCCGCTCCGGCAATTGGTACGGCAATGACACTACCTGGCGGATGGTGTTGGATCTGAACCGTATCGTCATGTACGCCGACCGAAACGGACAGATGCAGGACCGCCCTGCCAGGCACATGTTTTGTATTGTCGATGGCATCGTGGGCGGCGAGGGTAACGGACCCCTGGATCCCCATCCCAAACCGGCGGGCATGATCCTGGCTGGAATGAACCCCGTGGCCGTCGATCTGGCTGGCGCGCGTCTGATGGGATGGGACTATCAGCGGCTCCCGATGTTATGGCGTGCCCTGGCAGAGCATCCGTTGCCTCTGGCGGGATTCGGATACGAGGCGGTTCTCTGCCGGTCGGACGCCCTGCCGTTCAATCGACCCTTGCAGCAGTTCGATGGCACAAATTTGGCTTTTGTGCCCCACTTCGGATGGCAAGGCCATGTGGAATTGGGTCGCGTTTAGCGGCCACGAGATAGACTTCGGCGCGGAAGGATAGGATCTGCCGGCGTGGATATTTCCAGGCCACATTGGATGAAGAGAGCATTGTCAAAGAAGAGCCTTTGGGAGAGGACCCCGCTCTCGTTGCGGTCCACGCTGGGGCACGTGATGGGCTTGATTCCTCCGAGATGGTCCCTGGGCAAGGACTTCGCGGAGAATTGCAGATCCGCGCGAGAAGCACAGCATTGGCCGGCGCAGCGCTCCAGAGAGTTTCAGCTCCGCCGGTTGCGTCAGATCCTGGAACTGGCTTACGAGAAGACGGAATTTTATCGCGGGACCTTTGACGGCATCGGATTTCACCCACGAGACCTGCGCAGACTCGAGGACATGGAGCGTCTTCCGACGATTGCCAGGCAGACGGTCGCAGAGCACCTCTTCGCCATGTGCACGAGAGACGTGAGTGATTGGGGCGTCGATTTCGTGTCCACCGGAGGAACCAGCGGCACTCCGCTGCATTTCTACATCGATGCCAACCGCTCCGCCGTGGAGTATGCCTATCTTGTGACCACGTGGGAACGGAGTGGCTATCGACTGGAGATACCGATGGCGGTGCTGCGCGGTCGCGTGGTTCGGCCGGATCGAAGCGGACTCCACCACGAATATGATCCGATTTTGCGGCAACATTACTACAGCAGCTTTCACATGTCCGATGAAAATATGGCGCGGTATCTGGCGCATATGGCCACCATCGGCCCCTGCTTCCTGCACGTGTATCCCTCCTCGGCGGCAGCTCTGGCCCACTTCTGCCGGCGCTCCGGCCTCCGCCCACCGCGCCATATTCGTGGCATCATCGCGGAGTCCGAAATCGTCTATCCGGAACAGCGGACGATGGCCGAAGGCGTCTTCGGCTGCCGGTATTTCTCCTGTTACGGACACAGTGAGAAGCTCGTCCTGGCCGGCGAATGTGAGCACTCCAGCGATTACCACGTCTGGCCGACCTATGGCTACTTTGAGCTCCTGGATGACCAGGGCCATCCGGTCACCACGCCCGGACAACGGGGGGAGATTGTCGGCACGGGATTCATCAATACCGTGATGCCTTTCATCCGTTATCGCACGGGAGACTATGCCACCTACGTCGGTGACCGCTGTGGCGCCTGCGGGCGAGAGCATCCGATCCTCCGTGACATTCGTGGTCATCGCACCCAGGAAGTGCTCATCGCCGTGGATGGGTCCGAGATTTCGTGGACCGCGCTGAACATGCACGATGACACCTTCCTCCACGTGCGACAATTCCGGTTCTTCCAGGAAAAGCCGGGCCAGGCGGTGCTGCAAATCGTGCCGGCGAACGGATTCCGGGAAGAGAATGCGGAACGCGTCCGCCGGAACCTGGGACGCAAGCTGAATGGACAACTCGCGCTCACGCTCGAGCTTGTGGATGCGATTCCTCTCTCTGCCTGCGGCAAAGCGATCTATGTGGACCAGCGCATCTCGCAGGCGAAATGAGCCCAGTATGGGATGCTATCCCAACTCATGGGATCCGTGATAGGACCTGGTATTTCCGTGCGGAGCATCGTGCGGTGGTGCCCCTGCAGCCACCGTCTTCTCGTCCATGTGCAGCCTCCGGACTCGTGGGCCCCAGAAGATCTGCGAATACACGTGCCCTCCGTCCTGTTAGTCCCTGAATAGTCCAGTTACTGGAGCACGCTATGGAAACAAAACGTTGTACACGGTGCATCATGCCGGAAGGATTTTCCGGCATCACATTCGATCATGAAGGAGTATGCAACCAGTGCGCTCGACACGAGCGGAGCAGCACCGCTCACGAGACCGAGGTGTTGGGGAAAGACAAGTTGCTGGAACTGATGCAGCCCTCGAAAGGAACAGGCGAGTACGACTGCGTAGTTCCTCTGAGCGGGGGAAAGGACAGTGTGTATGTCCTCTACTATGCGGTCCGGGAACTTGGCCTCCGGCCGCTCGCCGTGACTTATGGGTCCGGGTACCAAACCGAAGTCGCCCTGGAAAACATCCATCATGCCTGCGACGCTCTCCATGTTCCCTGCATCATGGAGACCGCCAACCCGCGCATCCAGGACAAGCTCCTCCGAGATAGCCTGCGTATGTCGGAGATCGTTGGCTCCTTTGTGCGGACGTGCCTCAATTGTTCCACGCTCATCAAGGCTATCCCCCTCAAGGTGGCGAAGCAGAAGCACATCCCTTTCATCCTCTGGGGTGATTCCCAGCGCGAATCCGTCCGGCTGGTGAAGATGAGATCCAAGCGGAAGTCTGTCCGGTATGAAGACATCAGATCCCGGAGATTTCTCACCGGGCTAGCGGAGAAAATAGCGAAGCTGAGAGAAGTCCACATGACGCCTGGGAAATTTGTGCGTATCGTCCCCAGACTGGTGCGCTACCGGCTTCTGACTACGTACCAGCTCCTGTCCTTAGGGGTGCCGTTGAAGTATGTCATTTCCCCCAACCGCGAACCGTCCCTTTCCAAGCAGGGGCCGCAAATTATCCATTTCTTCGACTACGTCGACTGGGATCCGATAAAGGACCTTGCCCTTCTTCAGAAAGAACTTGGGTGGCGACACCCGCCGGACCGGACCAGCAGATTTGACTGCACCCTATACTGCTTTGCCAATCACGGATGCCTTCAAGCGGACGGCATCTCGGCGGATGGAGTAATTGCCTGCAATCTCATTCGAGAGGGTCTGTTGAGCCGGGAAACGGCTTTGAAGGCCGAGGAGGCACGCAACCGCAAGGTCCTGGAGGACTGTGCCGGCGTCATAGACCAACTGCATCTGGACGGTTACGTTCTACCCAGTCCGGATAGGAAGCATAGCGGAAGCACCTGATGCAGGGTGTGGTGTGCCCCCGACCACTGTGGCCGCCCCGGCGCGGACCAGGATCACAATGCCCAGCCGCGTGAGACGAAAGCTCCCGAGGCCCATGCAGCACCCGGGCTGTCCGTCGGGCGCGGGAGCACTTCCACTCACCTGTGATATGTTGCTGAGTCGCCTCGCGGTCCTGACCTGTTTCGGGAGGGGATGAGCCGTCTCGTACCAGCAGGTGATCGCTATAAGGAGAGATCCGAGATGAAGGTGAATTTGCTGCATACGACGTCCTTCTCCTCTAATGAGAAGGCCCTGCTATTCCCCCTGTACTGTTTCGGTAATCAGTTGAGAGAACGGGGTTGCTCTGTTGGCTTTCACACCACGATCAGCGATAGGCTCTATGACTGCGATGTCCTGCTGCTGCTCGGCAAGTTCTTCAACCGGACGTGGGATACCCCTTCGGAGGTCTTCGACTTCCTGACGCAGGCCAGGAAGAGAACCAACCGGGTGATTTGGCATGATAGCACGGACAGTACCGGGACCCCACAGTTCGCCGTGCTGCCTTACGTCGACCGATATCTGAAAGCACAGCTCTTGAGAGATAGACGGCTCTATCTCAGGCGACACTATGGATATCGATTGTTCTGTGACTTCTATCACGAGAAGTTCGGGATAGAAGATTCTGAAACAGACGGGCACATGAACACGCTGCCTGCGGAGGCAGACTTGGGGAAGATTGATCTACTCTGGAACAGTGGTCTGTCGAACTATAGCGTCCACCGTTGTACCGGCTTTGACCGGCGATGGTTCAACTATCGGCACATCTTCCCTTATCCGTTCCATTATCCCCGGACATGGTATCCGCCGCGCGCGGCTAGGCAGAGGGTGTTCTCTTGTCGCATCCGGACCGACTACCCCAGGGCGACGGTCTCGTTTCAGCGGGCAGAGGTGGAAAGGCGGTTGCGCCAAATCAGGCTGCTGGAGAGCGCCAGGAAAATGAGCCGCAAGAAATACTTCAAGGAAATGGAGGCGTCGTACGCCGTCATATCGCCCTTTGGATTCGGAGAGATATCCCTGCGAGACTTCGAACTGACGATCTGCGGCGCCGCCTGCGTCAAGCAGAATATGGATCACATGGATACCTGGCCCAACCTGTGGCGTCCTGGTATGTATGTGCCCTGGAGGTGGGACTTCTCCGATTTTGAGGACATTGTCAGAAGTCTGCCCAATCGCAAAGAGGAGCTTACACAGTGTGCGGAAAACGCACAGCAATGCTATAGAAATCTCCTGGACACGGCGGAGGGGCATGAGGCAATCTGCAATCGGTTTATCGAGAAGATGTCCTTTTGAAAAGGGCACAAGTGCCCGCGAGTAGGCCTGACGACCCATCCTATTCCATCGCCATCAGACAGTGAGTTCGGGTCGCGGACGTCCCTTACCGGCACGATCCTGAATTGCCGGCCCAAGGGTTCAACCTAAGAAGCTTCAGATCGATCATGTGCACGGTCGTTGCAGCCACTGCATGTCAAATAATCCAAGTCTCCGAGGCTCGAAAATGAACCGCAGACTCATGACCACCCTCAAAGTTTTGATCAAGGATATCCAATTTCGCACGCCGCTGCGCAAATACCTTTTGCCAAGCTACGAGCTCAATTTTACCCCGGTCCAGTTGAGTTTCTTGTGCCAGTGCTTGGAGCAGACCAAGGACTGTGCCGGTGCCATCGCGGAGGTGGGCTGCGCACGAGGTCTGACGACGATCTTCTTGAGCCGGTTTCTCGACGGCATCGGCTCGCAGAAGACGTATTTTGCGGTTGACACCTTCCATGGCTTCGTTCCAGCAGACGTCGACTTCGAAGTCAACTCGCGAGGAAAGAGACGAGGAATATATACGGGATTCTCCGTCAACCGGCAGGAGTGGTTCGATGCGACGATGCGACGGAACAATATCAGCCGGGTCAGATCAATCAAGGCGGACGTGAATGTATTCGACCTCACAACGCTTGGAGATCTATCATTTGTCTTGTTGGATGTCGATCTCTATCGACCCATGAAGAAGTCCTTGAGTGAGTTATACGGGCAATTGAGTCCGGGGGGAATCATGGTGGTCGACGACTGTTCTCCGAAACACAGCAAATTTGATGGAGCAGATCAAGCGTATAGAGAATTTGCCGCAGAAGTGAATCAGCCTATTGAAGTGGTTCATGGGAAACTTGGGGTAGTAAGAAACCAGGCGTAAAGGTATTCTTAAGGATTTTCATGGCGGACGGCAGGTCGTACTCGCAGTGGGGGCACAGGTTGTCATGAGGCCAGGACGTGAATTCCGACGAGCAGCCGCCTCGCGCGTTTCGGGAATCCGAACCCAGAGGCTGTCCTCTCTGACGGGTCGTACGGCCCATGTGGGCTCGTCCAGATCATCGGCTGTCATCGGAACTGGGCTTGCTCCACAGACTGCCCCGATCTCCCTGGAAGGCCGGCGGAGGTCCAGGGTTGGCATCAAACGGGGCCGTTGCCTTGATCCGGGCCGGATCGCTTGATAGGACAGATGACGTTCAGGGCTGCCTTCAACTTGGTCGATGCGTAGGCACGCAGGAGAGATGCGTCGTGAACAGAGCGAAGAAAGTCATAAGAATACTGCGTGAAGACAAGCATCCATGGCGGCGTCTTCTTGCTTCCCTGATGGGCAGACTGCCTTTTGATATCGCCAGGATCCTCACGGTGAAGATCCAGGTGCGGGACTATGCAATTCTCCTTCACTCAACCTCGTCTTTGTCGCTTGCGTTCTGGTGCAACTCCAACAGCAGAGGAGGTGACTATGAGTTTCTTACGAGTTACCTGCGGCCCGGCGATGTGTACCTGGATATCGGTGCGAACATCGGAACGACCTTGATCCCGGCGGCAAAGCGCGTAGAGGGAGGACAGGCACTCGGATTTGAGCCGCACCCCGAGATCTTCCGGTTCCTCCAGGAGAACGTGGCACTGAATGGTTTGACGGAACGCGTCGTCGTCCGCAATTGTGCCCTGGGCAATAGAACAGGGCACGTTATATTCTCCAATGAACGGAACGATGATCGGAACCGGGTAATGTCCGGTGGCAAGGGGGTGGAGGTGGAGATGATGACCCTGGACGATATCGGGCAGGAGTACGCCAGAGTGGACCTGATCAAGGTGGACGTCGAAGGCTACGAGAAATACGTGTTCGAGGGAGGCAGGAACACGCTGGCGAAGACCGAATGCGTCTACTTCGAGGTGTGTGAGGAGCATTTCCAGCATTTCGGGTATTCCATCAGGGATGTGCTTGCCATGCTGGAGGAACTCGGTTTTACGCTTTTTCGCAAGGAAGGGGAGCGGGCCGTACGTTCCGTGGATCGGGACCACCTGCTGTCGGAGCACCACACGAATCTCATTGCCATGAAGGATGTTGACGCTTTTCTCGGACGAACCGGGTGGCGGCGGCTGCCCCTTTGACAATCGCATTTGCCTGATCCATGTGGCCGGAACTCTTGGGTTCGGCACAGCGGACGGATCGACAGAAAGCGCGAGGGATTTCGCACGCAGCGGGTCCGATGCGGTTTCTTCGGCGCGCTTTCTTTCGTAGGCTTTAGATGAGGATATAGATGCCGAATCTAAGGTCCGGCATTCTGTAGCGATCCTTCTCAGCGGCACACCCGGTGTGCATTGAGCGGTGAGAGCACTTCAGCACAAACCCATGGAGAGCGAATCAACATGAACAGACGAAACGTTGTTCCCAGTCTGGCAGGCTTGGTTGTCGTCCCGGGCGTTTCCACAGGATTCCGAACTGCCACCTCGACGAGGATGCCGTGGTCGATATTGCTGGGGTTGATGCTGGCTGGTCTGGCGCAGGCGCAGACTTACACACTCTCCACGTCGGCGACGAACGGAACGATCTGGGTCGATCCGAACGAAGAGAGCTACGCCTCGGGCACCGTGGTGACTCTCGTCGCCACGCCCAAGCCCGGCTACATGCACGACGCCTGGACCGGGGACGTGGACGCGGCGGAGCAACCCAAGGGGAGAAACACCCGCCAGATCAAGGTGACCATGGACGGCAACAAGTCCATCACCGCCACGTTCAAGACCTGGGAGGCCCCGCTGGGCGTCCCGGACCCGCCGTTCGGCATCTTCGAGACGTACCGGATGTACGATACGCCGGCCAATCGCAATCCTGCCTTGACGTACTTTGAGAGCGCCTCCGGCGGCTACTATACGCACTACGTCGATTTCGACAGGGGCAACGATTCCACGGCGGGCACCGGCGGACGGGGGACAGAGGCTCTGCCGAGACTTACGTTTCCGGATACGAACACCATCCTGGCCGGGTCGGTGATCGAGGTGCATGGAACTGTGAGTAATAGTGATGGCAACTGGGAGGCTCGCGCGGGGGCGGGAACGGAGCAACACCCGATCTTCATTCGCGGAGTAGGGTATCCCCGATTGTACAATCACAATTTCAGGATGGCAGGTGCGACGGTGGCATCCTATACGGTCCTGGAAGGCTTCGAGTTTGAGCATTCGACCTTGGGCACTCATTCCGATCGTGCCGCCCACCATATTGCGATTCGTGATTGCGTGGTGCATGACTACCCGCCCCCGGCCGGTTCCGTGGGAATAGCCTCCGGCAACGGCGGTAATCAGGAATACCTGCTGGTGTATGGATGCCACATCTACAACATGGGGGACTGTCACTATCCAAGTGAGAATGACTTCCATGCTACCTGCACGAGCACCTCTGCCGGCGGATATCCCGCACACGTCTGGGTCATGGATAACCATATGCACCACAACGGCGGGGATTCCTTCCAGTTGAACTCGCAACCGGGCAATCTGGCTCATCACATCTACGTCGGCCGCAACGTCATGCACCATGAGGGCGAGAACGGCGTTGATCTCAAAGAGGGGGAGGACGTCATCATCAGCGAGAATCTCGTCTACGAGATGTGCAACGAACACGGCTCGGACGAGATCGTCATCAACGAGGATGCCCCTCAGACCCGGTACTGGATCATCTTCAATGAGGTATATGGCGGTGACGCTTCAGGTGGAATCCGGTGCAACGGCGATGCCTACATCATCGGCAATGTGGTTTATAATTGTAAGGGTTCCAATACATACGGCATCGGCGGTGGTGGAACGGGCGTGACGATACAGGCCTTTCACAACACCATTTACAACTGCGACCGGGGCCTGGCGCTTGGTGGCGGGGCAGATGGCAGCGAGACCTATCTCTATGCCTACAACAACCTCATTGCAGATATATCCATGAGGGGCTTGTACGCCTATATCGAGCGGAGTTACACCGCCAGCATCAGCCAGTTCGACAACAACCTCATCTATGAGCCGTCGGGGGCTGGAGGCGATGTCATCAGTTGGGGCTGGAACACGTCCAGCCACACCGAAACCTTGAGCCAGTTCCAGGCGCGAACGGGCAAGGGGGAAGGCTGCGTGGAGGCCAATCCCGGGTTCGTGGATGCTTCGCACCACGATTTCCATCTGCAGCCGACCAGTCCGGCCATCGACACGGCCACTTCGGGGGGGGTCGTGCAGCAGGTGTTTGATACGTTCGTGCAATTGTACGGCCTGGACATCCGCCAGGATATGGAGGGAAGAACACGCCCACAAGGCTTGGCCTGGGATATCGGCGCCTATGAGTACACCTCTGGTTCGTCATCTGATACCACGCCACCGGGCGATGTCAGCGGCTTGACCGCCACACCGGGGGACGGCTCCATTAGCTTGACTTGGACGAACCCGACGGATGCGGACTTTGCCGGGGTCCGGATTCTCCGTAAGACCGGCAGTGCCCCCACCGGTCCGACCGATGGCACGGTCGTGCATCAGGGGGCCGGCACCAGCCAAGCGGATATGGGGCTAACCAATGGCACCACCTACTACTACCGAGCGTTTACATACGATGCGGTGTTGAACTATTCCTCCGGCGTGACGGCCAACGGCACACCGGGGGGGGATAGCACACCCCCCGGCGATGTGAGCGGCCTGACCGCCACGGCGGGTGACACGCAAATCAGCCTGAGTTGGACGAATCCCCCGGATGCGGACCTCGCAGG
>Ga0315289_10002957_pt1 | contig 25873 bp, 24 predicted proteins | sample YL17G11_40_MG_FD_203452 | JGI IMG/M metagenome (GOLD analysis project Ga0315289, IMG submission 203452) | Sediment microbial communities from Yellowstone Lake, YNP, Wyoming, USA - YL17G11_40 | ecosystem: Environmental > Aquatic > Freshwater > Lake > Sediment | place: USA: Wyoming | collected...
GGGATTGAAACCGGGCAAAGACCATGCGGTCGAGGAGTAACACCGAACAACCGGCCGATCCGCACAGTAGCTGATTGAATTGAAAGTCGGCACGATAATGCTACGGCACAGAAGGCATGAGGCACGAATGATCGTAGGGAATAACCCACCGTTGGTAGGGTATTGGCTGATTCGCGGGCTGTTGGCGGCGGCCGTCTTCCTGACGGTGGCCGGGTCCGCCTGCCGGCAGACGCCCAACCTGCTTCTCTTCGGCTCGATGAACACCACGCGGGCGACCAGCAATGTGGCCTCCGCACAGTGGGCCCAGCCAATGCAGGTACAGGGCCTACCCAACCTGTACAAGGTCTCAGACAACCTGTATCGTGGCGCCCTGCCTACGACGGAAGGACTCCAGGAGTTGAAGAAGCTGGGGGTCCGCACCGTGATCGACCTGCGGGAGTCCGACGGCAATCAGGCCAAGATGACCGAGTTGGGTTTGGCCTACGAGCACATCCCGATGACGGCTTTTCATGTGAAGGACGACCACGTGGTGCAGTTTCTGCGGATCGCCGGCGATCCGGGCCACGCGCCAATCTTCGTGCATTGCCAGCGCGGGGCCGACCGCACCGGCCTGATGTGCGCGATCTACCGCATCGCCTTCCAGAGCTGGACCAAGGAGCAGGCCATCGCCGAGATGACCCAGGGGGGCTTCCGCTTCAACCACGGTTATCAGAACGTCGTCAACTACATCCGCGATGTGAACATCGACCAAATGAAACAACGCGCCGGCCTGACCCCGGAGTTGGTCGGAAGTCATTGACGGCGGCCGGAATCGTTTCTCCACTACTCGGCGTGGTACGTCGGACCGTCCTTGTTCCAGATCGTCAGAATCGCCCTTGCAGATAAAGGAGGACGGTGACCGCCAACACAGAGACCAGCCACACCACGATCAGAAGAAACCCGTGAAGCAGCAGCAGACCCAGCCCGCGCAGGCCGCGCGCCCAGATCAGATAGATGGGAACTCCGACCGGCCAGCCGAAGAAGATGCCGAGCCTCGCCATCTCGATAAGCGGCCGGCCCAGCAGCCTGGCATCCACCGTGCACAGCCCTAGAGAGCCAAGGCTCAAGAGAATCGCTTCCAGCAGCTTGATTCGAACGGCGAAATCCGGATGGGCCGCACGAGGGAGCGAGGCTACCGTGAATCCGTCCAAGAGCCCGGTTAGAAGAAAGACGATGTAGAGGAAAACAAGAACGGCACGGCGTTGCCTTCTCAATCGGCTCTGGATGGTTGCGTCCACGATCTGGATGCTCCTCTAGGTCGCGATGTCTCTGGAAAAGCGCTCACGAGCGGCCGTTCGCCTGAGGTACTCACCGATAGCCACGGCCGTGTAGTGCTCCACGGGCAGGGTGAGGGCCTCGTCCAAGGTGACCCAGAGGTACTCCTCGGCTTCCTCGTTGAGCTTCACCTCCGTGGAATCGGTCCGGCAGGCGTAATCGAAGAAGATGAAATGGCATCGCTTCCAGAAGCGCTCGTCGTAGATGAACTCCTGGAAGCAGAGGAACTCGAGGTCGCGGATCTCCAGATTCGTCTCTTCCTTCACCTCGCGGCGCAGGGCGTCCTCCATCCGCTCGCCGAGTTCAATGTGCCCGCCCGGCACCACCCACTTGCCCTTCCATTTGTGCGAGCGCATCAGGAAGAGCTTGCCTTCGGCGTTGAAGATCAACGCCCCCACCGTTGGTTCCGGATACTGCTGCATCGCGGTACTCAATCCTCGTAGGGCGATTCCATGCCCAGCCTCCTGTTCGCCACCAGTAACTTTATTGTAGCCCTGATCCGCTTCTCGCGCGTCTGGTCCCGCTGGGCGGTGCTGACCCAGTAGATGAACTGCTTGCGATAGCTCGGGGCCAGCTTCTCGAAATTCACCCGGGCTTGGGCGTTCCGGGCCAGCGCCGCCGTCAACTCCGGCGGGACGGCCGTCACATCCTCCCTCACGGCGGCCTTCTCCCATTGGCCGTTCGCCTTGGCTTCTTTGATCTTGGCGAGCCCCGCCTCGGTCATCCGGCCCTCTTGGATCAGCTTACCGACGCGCTTCTTGTTCTGCTCGGACCAGATGCTGTTCTTCCGTCGCGGCGAGAACCGGACCGTGTGCTTCTCGTCATCGATCCGCTTGAGAATCCCGTCGATCCAACCAAAGCACAGCGCTTCTTCCAGAGCATCCACGTAGGTCAAGCCGGCCTTAGCCGTGTGCTTCTTGCGGATGACCAGCCAGATCTCCTGCGCCGTGGCGTGATTGGCCGCCAGCCATGCTCGCCAATCCTCCCGACCCTGAAAGAATTGTCGCTTGAGTGGTTCTTTCATCTTTGATCTTCCGTCGCCCCACGCGACGCAGGTACCGCAGAGGGGAGCGGATTCGGCCAATACAGCACCGCGAGATTGACGACCGGCACGAGGATCATCAGCAGGAACAAAATCCCAAACAGGCCCTCCAACTCGACGCCGCCCCTGGTCACGAGAAAGACCGTCAGCCCGAGCAGCGCCAGATTCGTAATCGCTGCCACCGCCTTCACCGTGCGCACTGTCATTGTCTCATCCTTTCTCTGTTGGCCTGCCCGTCCGCATCGGCCATACCGCAACGCCCCTGCTCATCATCTGTTGGATCCTTCGGCCAGTTCCTTGAGGCCATCGAGCGGCGACTTACCCTGCGGCTGCCCCACGAGGTGAACCACCTTGAGCACGACTTGGAGAAACCGCGGCAAACCGGAGTGCGAAAAATCGATCTGGTGCAGGACCTTCGTGCCTCCCTCGACCGGCTGGGACACGTAGGTTTCCTCCACATACTCGTCTGTGCCGCCGGCCGCCTCACCCGAAAAACGGAGGGTCAGGATTCGCTCCGCCTTACATGCGATCACTTCGCAATCCAGTTGCCGCGCGGGTCCGCCGCCGAAGTGCATGGTGGCCTTGAACCGTAGTCCCACGCGCATCGTGCCCTCGCTGGCATCGCAATACACGCAATGGGAATTCCACTGACTCATCAGACGCGGGTCACGGAGGATCGCCCAGATCTGCTCGGCCGTCGCATTCACATGAGCTCGTTCCCGCAGGATCATCTCATCCTTCCTGTTTTGCCGTTCGCGCCAACTGGAGAAATCCCAGGGCAAAGAGAAATCCGCCCAGCAGTTGCGGTACCCACATGACCTGGTACATCCGCAGATCATATCCCTTTCCCCGGACCCCGCCGCTACAGGAATTTCTCGATGATGATCTCATCCACATAGCGGCCGCCGCACTTGGCATGCCTCTGGGCCGTGCCGACGATGCGGAAGCCGCATTTCGCATAGGCCACCAGGGCCACCAGATTGTCGCCGCGCACGTAGGTAAATATCTTCTCATACCCCTTTTGTCGAGCCGCATCGAAGGTAGCTTCGAAGAGCCGCTTGCCGATGCCCTGTCGGCGGCAGCCCGGATCCACACAGGTGGCGATGATCCCTACGTGATCGAACGCATGGGTGTAGGCCGCGAAAGGCTCCATCGTTTGAAGGCCAACTACTTGGCCGTCTGGCCGGCTCTCCGCCACGTGGAAGATCCCGCGCGGCGGAAAACTCAAAATGAACTGGCGCTCCTCCTCCACCGACAAGGGGCCGTCCAGCACCGTATACTTTCCGGTTTCGATGACCGGGTTGAGAATGCCAACGACCGCTTCGGCGTCGTCGGGGCGTGCTTCTCGGATCGCTATGTCCATCGCAGGTCCTTTCCGAGTACGTGGGACCATTGCCTCTGCACGTTTGGGCGCGGCTACCGTTGCTCAACGATATCGCCTTTGATAGGTGAACAGCGCCGTTCGAGCGAGGTCTTGCCGCCCCGCGTCAGGGAAACTCTATCGAAGAAGCATTTGATGCCGGTGCCGTCCTGGATGACGGACGTGTTCTGGAGGTGGTAGTGCAGATGCGGCTCCGAGGAGTTGCCGGAGTTGCCGCACAGGCCCAGCACCTGGCCGGCCTTGACCGCCTCGCCCACCTTGACCCGGATGCTGCCCTGCTGGAAATGGGCGAACACGGAGACCTCATAGTCCCGATGCCGGACGAAGACCGCGTTGCCGACCGCACTGTAAGGGTTCATGGAGCCGGGCTGATTGTCGCGCACGCCCTCGATGACATCGGTCACGACGCCGTCCGCCGGAGCGAGGATCTCCCGGCCGAACGCATAGTAGTCCTCGTTGCGGGCCCCGTCGGTCTTGTAGGATTTGCCCTGCTCATCCGTGCCGAGAAAATCGAACGCGTACCGCTGATTGGTCACATCGTGATGTTGATTCAGCTCCCGCGTATCGCCGCCCCAGACGACCTGCCAGCGTCCGGCAAACGGCAGCCGGAGCACCGTCGCATGGTTCTCCGGGACCGGGATGTCCTCCATGTGCGGGTTGAACCACAGGCCCACGATCTTGTCCTCGTTATCGAGTATGAGCCGGATATCAAAGACCGCACGCTCGAAAAAGGCCGGGAACACCGCCTGATTCGGGGGCGTCAGCCGTGGAGGACCGAGCCTCGTGATTTTGCCATAGTTCGCCACCAGGTCCTTGAAGAACGGCTCGGCCTTCTCCAGCGGGAAGGCATCCAGCATGATCTTACTGAAGTCGCGCAGGGTACTCGGATAGTCCCCGGCATTGATCGCCTCCACCAGCCGGCCCACGACCTTCGCATACCGCTCCGCCGGATCCTGGGCCAGACCAGCCACAGCGACCAAAGCAACGATAATCACGGCGAGACGTCTACACGGATTCATCGATTCTTCCTTTCCCTTCCGTTCACGGCCATCCATCCCGGTGTACGGATGCAATCATTTCACGGGTTCCAGCAATCCGAGTTGCCAAGGGATCTCGCCGTAGCCTTTGCTTTGGCGGTCCTTGTCCAGAACGCCCTGGAACAGGAAGCGCAGGTTCGCCAGGTCCACTTCCAGCTTCTCGTCGCAGCCGGCCCGCAGAAGCTCGCCGTGGCTGATGACGTCGCTCCACTTCACCCCGGTCGGTTTGACGTTCTGCATCGAGGCGAAGGCCCTGTCCTTCTCGGCGGCAAGGGGCTGCCATCGACCGTCGAGTCTATCCGCGAGGTAGGCTTTGTAGTACCGCCAGCCGTGACCGTTCTGGGCCTCGACGAGCGTCAGATACTGGTTGAGGCCCTTGAGCCGGTACGTGTGACTGGCCTCGAAGATGTCGCCCGTCAGCGCGACGACTGGCGCCGACCAGCCCTTGGGAAATGAAGCCAGCGGCGTCTCGCAGCGCCACATGTTGCCGTCGAGCGAGGTGAAGAACAGGTGCGCCTTCGACTCGTCGCAGATCACCCAGAAGTCCAGCCAGCCCTTCACATTGTCCGGCTTCGAATCGAACATGGGCTGGAGCTTCGTCCACGAATTCAGGTCCGCGACCTCCGTCGTGGTGGAGAACGCGGGTCTGTACGGCGGCTGCCCCCACGCTTCATCCGACCCTTGGCAGATCAGGTACCACTTCTTCTGCGGCGTGAAGTAGAACACCTGCGGCGCACAGAAGTACCCCGGATGGCACGAGAGGATGTGTCTCGGGGCGCTGTTAGCCTCAGCGAAGTCACGAAAGCTCGAATACACAATCGCATGGGTCCGCTTCGGCCCCCGCACGGTACAGAACAGATGCCATTTGTCCCCAAACCGCACAATCGAGGGGTCCTTCACCGAGATGAACTCCACCCCGTCCACCACCCGCGCTTCCGACACCGGTGTACCATAGGCCCACCGGAAGTCACCGGAGGAGATCCCTGATACGGAGGCCACCATGGCCATCGTCAGCGCAACCATCATCACCAGGCTGCTACTGCTCATACACCTGCCCTTTCCGTTTACAGCATCTCTTCGAGGATTTCGGCGGCATCTTGGACGAGCTTGGGACAGATGGTGCGAAAAAGGCCATCTTTTGTGGCGCGCGCGATGCCTTCCGGCGTGCTGATGTCGCAGCCGAGCAATTCCTTGCAGACGACCGTGTGGCTGCGCTGCTGGAACCGGGCCGTGAATTCGCGGATCGCGGCGTAGACCTTCTCGCGGCTGTCCCGCTGGTCGCAATCAGGCCCGGCGTGCTTGAGGCCGAGCACCATGAAGGCCCCCGTCACCGCCCCGCAGGTCTGGGCCAGCCGCATGCCGCCGGCAAAGCCGGAAGCCAGTCTGATCCCCTGCTCGCGCGGCAGGCCCACCGCGGGGCCGTACGTGCCGACGATCGCTTGCGAGCACGCCGCCCCACGACAAAAACAATCCACCGCCTCATCCACTTTGCCCATGTCAGATCTCCCATGCCAAGGTTCCCGGCAGTTCCTGTCGAGGGAGCTATTCTACGCACAGACTCCCCAGCGTGTCTACCGGCGTACGCAAGGTCGATGGGGGCGACACCGTCAGGCTTGGTCGGCTTGCGCTTCCTGCGCCTTGGCTTTCTTCTCGGCGAAGACGGCCATGAGGATGCCCAGCTCGTACAAGCCATAGAGAGGAATCAGCAGCGCCAACATGGTAAGCGGGTCCGGCGACGGTGTGGCGACGGCCGACACCACGGCCAAGCCGAGCACCACGTATTTGCGGTAAGCCCGAAGAGCTTTGATGCCGACCAGGCCCATGCGGACGAGAATGAATACCGCGACCGGAGTCTGGAAGGCCAGACCGAAGACCAGCATCAGGAGGGTGACGAAAGAGATGTACTTTTGCAACGACCATTGCGAGGCCACGCCCACCGTATCACCGAACAGGAGGAAGAACTTCAGTGTCAGATAGGCCACGACAAATAGAAAGAACAGGGCGCCGACAATAAACAAGCCCGCGGAGAACGGCACGGCCTTGTAGATATAGTGCCGCTCCTTCGGATACAGGCCGGCGGCCACAAACATCCAGAGCTGATAGAAGACCCAAGGGGCTGTCAGGATCAGGCCCGCGATCAGGGAGACCTTCATGTAGGCCAGAAAGGCCTCCGCCGGACTCAGCGAAATGAGAGAGCTGTCACTGCCACGCGTCGAGACGTATCTCTCCCGCACCCACTTCCGGACGGCCTGGGCCGATACATTGTGGAGAAAGGCTACACGATTCGGATCGATGTCGCGCGGCGCCTGGGGGTCGGAGGCCAGACGGTCCGTCAGAGTAGCGAAAATACTATCGACGAGCGCGAGAGCCTCCGCTTCTACCTGCGGGACCTCCGCTGTTTGCAGGTTCTTGGCTCTCTCGCCCAGCGCCTTGTGGTACGGCCACTCGATGACGCGCAGGATATATGTGCCAAAAATGAGGCTGACGATCATGCCCACAATCAGGCCCAGGAGAGCGAGAATCAGTCGGGCGCGCAACTCCTCCAGGTGGTCGCCCAGAGACATGACACAACTCGCCGGGTCAAGGCTTTTTCGGATTATAGCCATTCGAGTCGGTGGAAAGGGATCAGGGAAGCCCAAGACGCGGTCAGTGGGTCGTCTTCGTGTTGTCGTTCAGACCGGAGGCCTGCTTGGCGTCATTCACGACGTCGCCCTTGATCTTCTTGACATCGTCCACGACATCGTCGGTGGATTCCTTGGCCTCGTTGATGCCCTTCTTGAACTCCGTGAGGCTCTTGCCCACGCTGCGGGCCAACTCCGGCAGCCTCTTGCCGAAAATCAACAGGGCAATGACGAGAATCACCAGCCATTCGATGTGGCCGGGCATGCTGAAAAACGCCAACGTGCTGTGCATAGAGTCAATCATCGTATTCTCCTTGAGGCGGTTGCGTCTCGAAACGCCAATACACCCAACGCCTGGGTTCAAAAGGGATCTGGTTGTGGCCCCGCTGCTTAGCGCCTTCGCGACGCCCTCACAACGACTGTCGTCACAGGCGCAATATAGCGGCCCCCGGTCGGCCTGTCAACAGAATATTACAGCCTTTCTCTTGCGCAGGTGCGTTTCGCCAGGGCCGCACCTCTGGACATTTCCGGCCGTATCTTTACAATATACGAGCAAGACTGCAGGTCGCTTTTGCCGGCGGCCGATATTTGTTGGGAAATGAATAGGGGCGTTGGAGCAATCGGTTGTCTGGAGTACCTATGAGCACAAGAGCGTCTCGATTCGTCGTGCCGGTGTTGGTAGGCATTGCGTTGCTGACGCCGGGTGTGGTTTCCGCGGGGGTCCACGTCGGCATCGGCTTTGGAACCGCCATCGGCCCGCATTTCCACCATCACCACATGTACGGGGCTTATGTGTACGCGCCTCTGTGGCCGGACTACTCTTATTATGATCCCTGGTATGACCCCTGGTACTATCCCGGCCCGGTCGTCGTCGGGCCGCCCGTGGTACGGCCGCACATCACGGTAACGGAACATGAGCCACCGGCTCCACCGAAGAATGAGACGCCGGACCTGGTGTCGGAGAAGCTCCAGCAGAAGAAAAGCGAGTCGCTCAAGAAGCTCCGGATCGGCGACCCCGGCAACCGCCTCCAGGCCGTCAAAGATCTCGAGCAGCTCGCGAGCGACACCAAGGTCAGGACCGCCCTGGAGCAGGCCCTGCTTTCGGATCGCGACCCGCAGGTTCGCAAGGCCGTCGCCGAGTTGTTCGGCCGCCTCCAGGACAAGAACACCCTGCGCGTCCTGAAGCAGGTCCACGCGGATGACTCCGACCGGGCCGTCCGCCAAGCCGCCTACAAAGCCATCATCCTGATGGAAGGATATTGAAAGAGAGTTTGAGGTGTGAAGTGTGAAGTCTCAAGTGCCCCTCCTCGCACCTGCGACTTCACGCCAAGAGAGTCTCCCGTGGCAAGTAGGAAGGGCCAGGGGCGCTCCTCCTGCTTCCAACTTTACACTTATTCTACCACCCAGATATTGCGGAACTGGATTTTGTGGCCGTGGTCCTGGAGCTGGAGCGGCCCTTTGGCGCGATGGCGGGCCATCGGGATTTCCAGGTTGTCGTGAATCTTCACGCCGTTATGGATCACGGTAAGCCGCGGTAACTCCGTCACCTTGCCGCTCGCATCCATCCGGGGGGCGCGGAACGTGATATCGTAGGTCTGCCAAGTCTCCGGCGGCAGGCTGGCATTGACCCTGGGCCGGGCCACGTTGTAGATGCCGCCGCAGTCGCCGGAGGTTTCCAGCAGCCCGAAGGAATCGAGCACCTGGACCTCATACTGGTCGGCGAGATACACGCCGCTATTGGCGCGGTCCTGCCCGCGTTCCTTCGGCTCCAGGGGCAGCCAGAACTCAATATGCAACTGCTTGATGTCGCCAAATTGCTGCTTGGTCCGGTTCGCCCCTCTCTTCGGGGTGATCTGCATACTGCCGTCCGGCAGCGCCACCCACGCGTCGTTCGTCCAGTTGCTCAGGCTCGGGGCCTTGCCCGGCTCGTAGGCCAATAGAACAACCGCATTCTGCGGCGGCTTGAGGCCCACGTTGGGCGACTTGCTCTCGATCTTCTTCATCTCGAAGTACTGGCCGTAACCGCTCTTGACCGACAGGGTGCCGTCCTTGATCTGGCCTTTCCACCCATAACCGCCGGAAAGGCCGGAAAGGGCCAGTTCCGATTCCTCCACTTGGCCGGAGATCTCGACGTAGGCGCCCTGGTCGATGGGCGTCTCGGGGGTCGTATAGAGGACCACGCGGTGCCGGTCCCCTTCGTCCACCACCTTCCCCACCGCCTTGAGGGCGACCTTCGAATCGGCGTGGAACGTCCCCTCGTACTGGCCCATAAAGGGTCCCGCCCACAGGCTCGTTGTGAAACCAAGAATCAGTGCCAGGCAAACGACGTGTTTCATACATGCACCTCCTTTCCGATCGTAGGGGGCGCGTTTTTAACGCACGCGTCGACTGGCCGGACATTCTCGTCGCAACTTCGGCCCAAGTCAACCCTGGAGATGCCAGCGTCATGCCATCCGCCTAATTCTGGGCCGGTTCGTCGGCCCAGAGGACGGGGTAAATGACGACCTTGGCCGGAATCTTCGGCTGTTGCTGCTTCGTATTCGCCAAGTTGTCCTGCCAGGAGGATAGACTTCTCTGTGCCGTCTCCAAAGTCTCGGTGAGCGCCTTCTTCTCTCCTGGGGCATTGGCCAGGGTGGACTTGAGGTCGATAAACCGGTTGGCCTGCTCGCGCAGCCGGGTGGCCATCTGTTCGCGGGCCTGAGCCGCGCGCAGGGCGATGGATTCTTCAATGAACATGGCATTCAGTTTTGCTGTGGTTTCCGGCGGTGTCACCGGCTGGGTTGCGGGCACGGCCCGGCCTTGCGCATCTTGTACGACCACCCGGGATTGGCGATAACTCTGAATGGCTTCGATCTTCGCGGTGATCCCGGCAACCTCGATTTGGGCATTGTTGAGCATCCGGTCCAACTCGCTGACGGCTTCCTGCGCTTCAGTCTCCGTGCGATAGTGTACGGTCTTCTGGAAACCCAGAAACTCCTTCTGCGCGGTCTCGCTCCGTTTCTCAAGCTCGGCGATTCGCTTCTGTGCCTTTTCGGCATCCTCTGCACAGGTTCGAACCCAGTTTTCCGCTTTCGCGTATCTTTCCTGGAACTCACGCGTGGCATATTGGTAGTATGCCACAGCCATCTTCCTGGCGTCCTCCAGGGTGGTCGCGTACAGCAACAGATGTTCAGGGTGATTCGGGTCAATGTGGCTTCTCGGGGGGCGCGGGTAGCCTTTGGAAAGAAGACCCTCGACTATTACCAGCAATGCCTTCTGTCCTTCGGACAGGCCCGCGTATAGCATGGCATAGTGCCCCAGGAAACGACTCCACGTTGCTCGGTTGGGGAACGGCAGGAAATACGTCGGACCCACAATGACAATGTCCACGGCATAAGCAGGCTTCAAGTTGGCAAACGCACTCCAGTCCGTAGGAGAGCCGTAGGGTCGTCTTGTTGAAGAGTAGGGCGCAAGTGGCGTGCGGCTGATTTCGAATTCGAGATGGATCGCCGGCTCGTTCGGTTCGGCGGCCCAGGCCGCTGAGCAAATCAGCGCGACGATCACAGCGGTCAGACATCGGCTTTTTCGAGGACTAGTCATTTTGTGTACCTCCCAACTTCAGGTCATGGTTGGCTCGGATGCTCGCGGCCGCCGAGGTGTCGGCGTACTCGCGAAGAATGTAACGGTATTGCCGTTGGACGATGGACTCGGTGCCTTCGCACTGGGCGACGAGCCGGGTGGCGGCGAGCAACTCGGCCGCCGTGCCCGCCCGCGCCACCTGCCCTTCGATCTGCTCCGCCGTGAGGGGCTGCTCCCTGGGACTCTGACGAAGAATGGGCCTCACCAGAACGCCCACGACAAGCAGGATGCTGGCGGCAACTGCGAGGGCGTAAAGCGATCTGCGCCGCGCCAGATTTGTCGTGTGCACGCGAAGATCCTGTAGGGGCAACCCCCCGTGGTTGCCCTCCGAAGACGGGCAGGCACGGGGGCCTGCCCCTACGACGTCACTACGAACGGCCGTCGCGTCTGCCAAGTTATCCTGCCAGATGACCCTGACTAGGCGGAGGGATCTCTCCAGATCGTTGGCGGTCTGCCGGCAGCGTGGACATTCGCTCAGGTGCCGAGCGACGATCTGGGCCTCCTCGGCCGGTAGTTCGCCATCGACGTAATCGACGATCTTGTCCGAGAGTTCTTCACACGATGTTCTCGTCATGGCTCGATCCCTCGTTGTGCCAGTCTTCCGGCGAGGATCATCCGGGCCTCGCGCAGCCGGGCCCGGACTGTCGAAGCATTCATTTCCACGATCCCGCCAATCGCCTTCGAGTCGAAATTGCAGAAGTAGCGCAGGACGACGATCAACAGCAGGGGTGGCTCAAGCTCGATCAAGGCCCGCCGGACAGACTCCAGTTCCTCGCTCAGGCCCGCCCGCACGACGGTTTCACCCTCCTCGCCCATGACCTGGCCCAGGTCCGGGCGCCGCCGGAGGATGCGCGACGCTTTGCGCCGGAAGCGCCGCCGGTGCTCCGTCAGGCAATGATTCGCCGTCGTTCTGATCAGCCACCGCATCATCATGCCTTCCTGCTCGAACCGGCCGGCATATTTCAGGACCTGGATGGACACGTCCTGCAGGACATCCTCGACATTCGCATTATCCATCCCCATACCGGCCGCAACCCGCCTCAGGCACTCCCGTTCGCGCAGGAACACCTTCAGCAGCGGCGTTTCCCGCGTTCGCCGTCCCGTCAGCCCGGCGTCGCCCGCGAAGTCCCTGTTGCGGTCCTGCACCGTACACATGCCTTCCCATTTCATTCCGCGCGTTCACAATAATAACGCCCATCGGTACACAAGTGTTGGCAAGAAAGACACGGAGCCGCAAAAAGCGGCAGCCGTAGAGAGGCGGGACAGGATCACGTTTGTGCGACAGTTGAAAAGGCAAAACACTCCAGTGCAAGAAATTCTTTATTGCTTTTGGCACAAGAAGTTACGCGATTTTCAGGCCTCTCGCTCGCACGGAATTCCGGCACGATTCGTGCAACACGGCCCCTAGGTAGAGGGACACCCTCTTGGATTTATGATTTACGATTTATGATTTGAAAGCCCAAGCAAGGTCGCGGGCCTTGACGATGCCACCCACGCGGGAAGCAAATGCGCCAAACGAACCCAATCTGGACCTCCGACAGGGGTGGCCACGAGCCGGCAAGGCACCCGGCACAGCCGGCGTCGGCAGCAACCGTGTCAAACAAAGCCAATTCCGGGATCGCCAGGCGCGGGCCAGCCAAGCGACCAGCGACGCCGGGGGCTCATTGTGCGAAACGAAGCCAATTTCCCGGACGCCGGCCGACGAAGGGCGCCGGGCGCCCCGGGGGACAAACGTGCGAAACGAAGCCAAATCTTCACCGTCGGGTCGGTCGGCGCAACGGAAGAATTTCGACTGTGTGGCGGCGGAAATGTGGTAAAATGGAGGTTTGGAGCTTCTTCGGAGAAAGGGTTGGAGATGTCGATGAGAAGGCAACGCCGCTGCCGGCATGGGTTGTGGATGGCCTTTTGCACGGTTGTCCTGTGGCTGGCGCAACCGGGATTTGGGCTGATGATCACCGAAGTGATGTATCACCCAGTGGGCCAATCCGCCGCTACGGAAGAGGAGGAGCTCGAATTCATCGAGCTGTACAACAACCGGGAAGCGTCGGAAGACCTTAGCGGATGGGCACTTACGAACGGCATCGACTATGTCTTCGAGCCAAACACATTCCTCGGTCCCAAGCAATACCTGGTCGTCGCCCGCGACCCGAACGCCCTCAAGGCGGCCTACGGTATCAGCAACGTGGTCGGCCCTTACACCGGCAAGCTCGACAACGCCGGGGAGCGGATCGAACTATCCAATGCCAATGGCGGCATCATGATCTCATTCCGCTATGGTGACGCCAACCCCTGGCCGGTCTCACCGGACGGCGCGGGACATTCGCTGGTCCTCGCCAGGCTCGGCGGCGACCCGGAGGAGGCCGGCTCCTGGTCGGCCAGCGCCTACATCGGCGGCAGTCCCGGCAGCGCCGACCCGAGCCAGACCGCCACGGCGGCGAGTTCAACGGCCGTGACGCTGGTCGATATCGGATCTTCCGGCCGGTACTTCAAAGGCAGCAAGGAGCCCTCGCCCAGCGCCAATGGGCAGCCGGCAACCACTTGGACGCAGACGACTTTCGACGACAATCCCGCCACCACTTCCTGGCTGGACGGTCCCGCCGGGTACGGCTACAGCAACGACGCCGGCGAGCTGCAGTGGGTCCGGACCCCGTTGAATGACATGAACGGCAGGTACATCTCCATCTACGCCCGGCTGCGGTTCACGCTGACGGCGGAGCAGATCGCCTCATTTTCCCAGTTGCAGGCGGAAGTCCATTACGATGACGGCTTCGTCCTGTACCTCAACGGCACGCGCGTGGGCGACAGCGGAACGATGTCCGGCACACCGCCGGCGTTCAACGCCAGCGGCGGCCCGGCGGTGGTCGAGCCGGCGATGATCACGGTGGACCTGACCGGACAAAAGAGCCTTTTGGCGGCTGGCACGAACGTGCTGGCCTTTCAAGTTCACAATTCGGCGGTGTCGGGCAGTTCGGACTGCTTCCTGGGCGCCATCCTGCGGGCCACCGTGGTGAAGGCCGGCGCCGGCGACGCGACCACGCGTATCCTGGTCAATGAGCTCATGCCGGGCAAGAGCGACGGTTGGATCGAGCTGTACAATCCGGGTCCGACGACCGTCGATCTGAGCCGCGTCTACCTGAGCAATGATCGGTTCAACCTGCTGGCGTACAAGATTCCGAATGGGACCGTGCTGTCGCCGGGCGGGTTCTGGGCCGTACGCCAGGGCACGCCCCCCAATGGGTTCTCCTTCACCTTGAGCCCCGCCGCCGAGACGGTTTACGTCACCGCCGCCACCAGTGCCACCACGCCAGTGCCAACCCGCGTGCTCGACGCCCTGCGCCATGAAGGCTTGGAGCCCGGCGCCACGTTCGGGCGCTATCCCAACGGGTCCAACGCGCTCGGCCGCCTGGCTTCGGCCACGTTCGGGAAGCCAAATGCCCAAAGGTTCGTGGGCGGCATTGTGATCAATGAAATCATGTACGAGCACGCGGCCCGCGACGACCGCTACGAGTACATTGAGCTGTACAACCGGGGCGACACCACGCTCTCGCTGCAAGGCTGGAAGTTCACCGAGGGCATCGACTACACGTTCGGCCAGGGTGTCACGCTGGCCCCCGGGTCGTACCTGGTTGTGGCCCAAGACCCGGCCTTTCTGGCGGGCGTCTATAACAATCTGGCAATAGGAGTGAACCTGGTCGGCCCGTATCAGGGCAAGCTCGACAACCACAGCGAGCGCATCCGCCTGTGCTATCCGCTTCAGCAAGCCAACGCGAAGACCGGCAAGCTCGAAGAAACCCTGGTCCCGGCGGATGAGGTGACGTACTACGATGGCGGCCAATGGCCCCAGTGGGCCGACGGCATGGGCGCCAGCCTCGAATTGCGCGATCCGCGCAGCGACAACGACACGCCGGACGCCTGGGCCGACAGCGATGAGAGCGGCAAGACCCACTGGACGCCGTTCTCCTTCACGATCGCCGCGGCCGACAACCAGTACACCCACGACTCCGTCACGGTGTTCGACCTCATGCTCCTCAACGCCGGCGAGATACTCCTCGACGATCTGGAGCTGATCGTCAACGGCTCGGACCGCCTGGCGAACGGCGGCTTCGAGCGCGGCGAGTCCTCCTGGCGAATCCTCGGCAACCATACGCGATCCTTCGTGACGACGGAAGATCGTCACCTGGGCTCGCAAGCGCTGCACCTGATCGCCACCGGCCACGGCGACCCCGGCGCCAACCGCGTCAACCAGTCGATCACCGGCATCAACGCCAACACCGTAACCTTCCAGGGCTGGGCCCGCTGGCTGCGCGGCAGCCGGTACCTGCTCCTGCGCACGACGCGGGAGAGATCGCCCGTCATGCCGCCGCGGCCCTCCGGCTCGGTGGAGCTTCCGATGCCGCTTGAGCTTGGCACGCCCGGCCGGCAGAACACAGCCTATGTCGCCAATCGCGGCCCCGATATCCTTGACGTCCGGCATGCGCCGGTCGTCCCTGCCGGTGGGCAGACCATCACGGTGACCGCTCGCGTGGCCGACAACGACGGTGTCAAATCCGTCACGCTCAACTATCGATATGAGGGTACCACGGCGTTCACCGCCGCTCCCATGACGGACGACGGCGCCGGCGACGACAAGATCGCCGGGGATGGCATTTACACAGCCGCCATCAGGGGCTCGGCCTCCGGCCAGATGCGAGCGTTCTTTGTCACCGCCTCCGACGGCACGGCCACCACGCGGTTCCCCACAAAGCTGGAGCCCTCAGCGGATGTGCCGGAGCGAACCTGCCTGATCCGGGTCGGCGACCCCGCCGCCAGCAGCCGGGTCGCTACGTACCGAGTCTGGATGTCGGACGCCGTGGTCAATGCGTTCCGGTCCCGCCCGAACCTCTCCAACGAGCTGCTGGACTGCACCTTCGTCTACAACGACACCGACGTGCTCTACAACTGCGGGATTCGCCTGCGCGGCAGCCCCTTCCTCCGCAGCGGCTCCAACCGGGACCCCCGCGACCGCTACGCCTATCGGATCGAATTCAATCCGGAGCAGAAATTCCGCGGCCGTGCTGAAATCAATCTCGACAACACCGAGGGCAGCAACCGCGGCCCCCTCCAGGAGCGCGCCTCCTACTGGTTCTATGCCCAGATGGGTCTGGAGTACTCGTCCCAGGAATGGGTCCGCCTGGTCAGCAACGGCCGCAGCTACGGCAATTTCGAGGACGTGCGCAAGATCGACGGCGACTACCTCGACGCCTGGTTCCCGCAGAACAACGAGGGCTACCTTCACAAGATCGACGACTACTTCGAATACACGGTGGACGGCACCGGCTATACCAACCTCGATGAAGGACTGCGGGCCGACGCCCGGCACCCGCTGATCCCGGAGACCTATCGATGGCACTTCGAGAAGCGGTCGCACCCGGAGGACGACAACTGGCAGCACCTGTTCGAGTTCGCCGTGGCGATGAACACTCCGTCGAGCAGTGCGGGCTACGAGCAGACCATCGAGGCCAAGATCGACCCCCGGCACTTCGCGCGGGTCCTGGCGATCCGCCACGCGGTCGGGGACTGGGACAGCTACGGGTACACGCGCGGCAAGAACAATGCCTTCTACTACGCCCTGCCGGAGGGCAAATGGTACCTGCTGCCCTGGGACATCGACTTCACGCTCGGCTCCGGCCGGGGGGCCACCGGAAACCTGTTCGAAGTGGGCGGCCAGTTCCCCGAGGTCACGGCGTTCCTGAACTATCCCAAGTACAAACAGATATACTACGACGCCTTTGCGGAGTTGGTGAACGGCCCGTGGAAGACTTCCTACGGGACCAACGATCCGCCGACGGCCTTCGACCGCTTCCTCGACGAGAACGCCGCGGTGTTGATCGCGGAAGGTCAGGGCGACGGCCGGCGCGACGCCATCAAGCAGTTCGTCCGCAGTCGCCGCGACTACATCCTGTCCCAGCTTCCGGTCCCGCCGGTCACGCGCAAGACGAGGCCGTGATGGGCGGGAACGCGACAGACACGGACGAACTGGTTTTCGGATCTCCCACGCGGCCTACCGCTTCTGGAGAATCTTCAGCGCGTTGGCTCGATAGACCCTTTCCAGAATCGGATCGCGGAGGGCCAGGCCGTAGAGGGGCCAATGGTAGCTCGAAAGGTTCCAGGCGTAGAAGTGCTCGTCCGCTGATTCGAGGACCCGGAACGTGAAGCGATACGTGTCCACGCTGGCGCCCATGTCGGTGCCGTAGACAAGCCGGTCCTGGTATTTCTCGTAGAACCGCCCGACGAACCGGGGGATGGCGGCGGTCTCGGCGTAGCGGGCCGAGATGTCCGCGTAGAGGTTGGGGTACTGGTCCAGCATCCGGCCCAGCCGGTTCAGATCGTAGCAGCAATTGGCGAAGTGACAGGCGACGAACGTCGTCTTCGGGTGCCGGGCCACGGCCCGTTCGAGGATGTCGATCATCCCGGCGTGGCCCACGATGCCGGGCTGGTTGTCCAGCCGCCACGTGTAGGCGTTCATCAGGCCGTCATTCCGGGCGTCCATCGGCAAGTACATCCAGTACGGGTCGGCCACGTGGATATTCACGGGCATCTTGAGTTCCGCACATTTCTCCAGCAGCGGGTCCATGCGGGGATCGTCCAGATGCATGCCCCATGCCGGCGGCTGGCAGTAAAATAGCCCTTTGCCCTTGTCGCCCAACTCGCCCACGCCGCGGGCTCCGGCTTGGTAGCAGCGCTCCAGCTCCTTGACGGCGGCCGGACCGAATCCCGGCTTGTCGTATCCGGTATAATCGAACCCGCACCAGACTTCGAAGCGGTCCGGGTACTTGGCATAGAGCGAGTAGATCTTGTCGAACTCCTTGCCATAAGCCATCGTCATCACAATCGCCTTCTGGACCCCCGCCTCGTCCATCATGCGGACCCACTTGTCCACCTGCTCGGGGGTCTTCGCATAGACATGAGCGTGCATGTCGATCGCGGGATACTTGGCCTTCGGCACCGTCGTCTGCGGGACCTTGTAGACGGACTCGGGGTGGAAGTCCTTGAGCAGAAGCTGCTCCGGCCCGGGCCGCTCCTTGGCGGAGAGTCCTACGCCCGCACAGGTGACCGTCAGCACCACGATGACATGGATGGGCAAACACACGATTCGGGCGTGTCTAATTTCTCCCATAATGAGGCTCCTTTGTGATTCCACTGGTCTATGAGGTACACCAACCTTCAATCGGCACCCCGATTCTACCGTTCCGTCCCTCGGATGCGAAGAGTCTTTTCGTCCCTCTGTTTGGCTCTTGCGATTCTGACGGAGCGCGGTATCGTGGAGCGAACGGTGCAGGCCCGTACCGTCTGGATCGAAGAAAGGATGAATGATGGACAACAAGCCCGCCGCGCGGATGCTGTTTTTCCGATGGCTGCTCTTTGCGGTTCTCGCCCTCGCCTACTGCTTCGTGTACTTCCACCGCAACTGCCTATCGGTCGTGACCGACGATCTGGCGGCGAAATTCCAGGTGACCGCCAAGGCGATCGGCGTGCTCGGCTCCATCTACTTCTGGTGCTACGCGGCCATGCAAATCCCGGCGGGTCTGCTGTCCGACTCCGTCGGGCCGCGCCGTACGGTGACCTTCTCGCTCCTTCTGGCAACGGCGGGCAGCCTCTTATTCGCGCTGGCCCCTACTTTCGGCGTCGCGCAGGCGGCCCGGGTCATGATCGGGCTGGGCGCCTCGATGGTGTTCATCCCGACGATGAAAATTCTCGCCCAATGGTTCCGGGCCCGCGAGTTCGCTTTCATGTCCGGCTTGATGCAGGCGGCCGGCGGCCTGGGAATCCTGGCCGCCACGTCGCTGCTGAGCCTGTTGCTCACGTACGCCGGCTGGCAGTGGTCGTTTGGGATCGTCGGCGCGTGCATGTTGGTGCTCGTCTTAGGGGCATGGTGGATCGTGCGCGACCGCCCTGCCGACAAAGGATGGCCGTCCATCACCGAGATTGACCAGCAACAAGGCACACCGGCCGAGGCACAAGAGAGAATCGGCCTGCTGCGGGGCGTCCGGATGGTGCTCGCGCAAAAGTATTTCTGGCCGGTGGCGATCTGGTTCTTCTTCGATTGTGGCATCTTCTTCGGGTTCGGCAGCCTCTGGAGCGGGTCGTATCTGAGCCACACCTATGGGATGAGTAAGGTCCAGTACGGGAACATTCTGGGCATGCTGGCCTGGGGCATGGTCTTGGGCGGACCGCTGCTGGGCGTGGTATCCCAAAGGGTACTCCGCAGCCGCAGGAAAACCTTCACGCTGTGCACCTCCGCGCTGGTCATCCTGCTGCTAGCCCTGGTTCTCTTTCCGACCGGCCTGTCCCGAACGATGCTGGTCGTCTGGTTCTTTCTGTTCTCCATCAGCTCCTCAGCTATCGTGATTATAGGCTTCACGACCACGAAGGAGCTCTTCCCCGTCGAGATCGCCGGCACGTGCGTGGGCATGGTGAACTTCTTCCCCTTCGCCGGCGGCGCGGTCTTTCAGTACCTGCTGGGAGGGGTGCTGGACGCGTATGGGAGGAACGAGGCGGGCCAGTACCCCCTGGAAGCCTATCGCATGCTGCTGTTCGTGCTCCTGGTCGCCTCCGTGCTGTCGCTGGCGTGCACGTTCCTGATGAAGGACACGTACCGGAAATGAAAAGTGGGAAGGGTGAGAAGGGTATAAGTGCGCGTCAGCGCCGCCTCTTCCCCTTCTCCCCCTTCCCACTCTTCACACCTTCTCACCCTCTTGGTGTCAGGCTTCTTCCACCACCTTGAATCCCATCAGGCGGCTGAGGTCGTTGATGCTCTGCATATGGTCGCCGAAGAAGACGGCCCGGTGGAGCAGGGCCATCACGCCGCCCTCGATCACGCCGGCACCCCAGTTCTGGAACATGCTGCGGGCGTCCTTGACCTTCGTCCAGAATTGCGTGCGGCAGCCGAGCTCATCGTGCGTCACCTTGAAGATATCGCCGGTCGAGATCACCATCGTGTCGAGGTTGACGAACTTCGCGCAGGTCACGGCCTGGCCGAGCGGCATCTCCACCTCCAGCGCGACACCCTTGTCGCTGTCGGTTTGGGTGCGGATCTGGAAGGGCAGCCGTTTGCTCTTCGGCCCGGCCATCTTCGTGGCACAGGTGCAGTGGAAGTGGATCAGGGCGTTGCTGGCCACGTCGAAGACCGGATCGGTGATGAAGCCGGGCACGTCGTATGCGTAGCCGAACATGAGCATCGTCAGCGTCGAATCCATGTCGCCCTCGCAGGCGCCGACCAGGCCCAGGTCGCCCAGCTTGCTGAAGGTGAAGCACCCCTTGGCCGGCTCGCCCATGCAGTTGGAGCTGGTGACGGCCCGTGCCCCCTTTTCCATCATCATCCTCTTGATCGCCAGGTAGTACCGGGCGGAGCTGATGATCTCGTCCTTCGTCGGCTCGACGATCTTCTTGGCCTTGCTGATCCAGTACTGCTGGGCCTCGGCCTCGGCGTCCTTGAGACTGACCGCCTGGTGAGCCTTGATCGTCTCTTCCACGGTGACGGGAATCATCTCGCAGCCAAGCTTGGCCTTGACTTGCTCGGCCGAGCACGCGGCGGCCGTCCCTTGCGGTCCCCGGATGACGAGAATACGGGTCTGGGCCAGGTGCGGCTGGACCCTCATGATGCCGACCACTTTGTCGAGATCGCCCCAGTCACTGGAGGGCAGCAGGACTACTTTCTTGCCCTGCTTCGCCCACGGCGGGAAGTACATCCAGCCGTGGCCGCTGAACGGCTGCGAGAAGACGACCGTCGGCAGGCCCTTATCCACGATCTTCGACATGGCCTGCAGGGGTGCATCGCCGCCGTGGCCGCACAGATGGAACATCAGCACGCCATCCGCCTCGGCCAGCTTCGGCAGCACCTGCTCGATGCCCGTCTCGGCCACCATGTCCCCGCCGATGAATTTGACATCGCCGAGCTTGGACTCCAGGTTGGCCAGATAGCGGTTGAATTTGTCCACTTCCGCGGTCGGCCGCGAAAGGTAGATCCCGCCGGTGCGGCCGATGTAGACCTTGTAGATTTTCGCCGGCGGCAGCTTTGGCGGCCAGTTCTCTTCGTTGCCCTGGGCCGCCGTCAGTTGCGGGCCCAGCAGGACCGCCCCGGCTCCCGCCGCACCTACACCCAGAAATTCTCGTCGATTCATCTGTCCGCTCATGGTCGCCACTCCTTACAGCCGTTGCGGCTTGCTTGAGGTTACTCAATTGACCCGCCCAATGAACCGGCGGCACTCCGAGGCGTCATTCTGGCATACCCGAGGGCCGACTTCCAGCATTTTCCCGCTTTTCAAGACTGACACTTGCACGCCAACCCGCCTTGCGAGAAACTGGTGTTGTCGTTGTGCAAGACCGGGGTTTTGCGACTACGGAGCAATCGTGATGAGACGAGACAGGGATCGTAGGGTGCGGGCCTCCAAATGCGACGCGTCGCGTTTGAGAACTCTCTGCCGTGCCCATTTTCTTCTCCTACTTCTCCTATGGGTTGGATGGGCAAGAGCGGCCATCGCAGGTGATCCGGCCAGTCGGCCACCGTCGGAACCCGTCCGCTATATGATCGTCATTACCGGCGATGAACTCCTGGCGGGCGCCTATCCGGATGGGCACACGTTCTTCCTCACCAGGACGCTCCGGCCGCTCGGCCTGCAATGTGTCGGCTCGATGTTCGTCGATGACAATCCGGCGGATGTCAAAGAGGCCCTGCGCTTTGCCACCGGCAAAGCCACGCTCATCATCGTGACCGGCGGCCTGGGACCGACGGACAACGACATCACCCGCGAGGCGCTCCGCGACTTCACGGGCATCGCCCTGCGCGAACACCCGGATGTGCTGGCAGGGATGGCCAAGCGTTTCAACACCCCCGTCGGAGAGCTGCGTGCGAATCTGCGGCGGCAAACCCAGGTGCCCGTCCAGGGGACATACCTGAAGAATTCCAACGGCACGGCGGTCGGCCTGGTGTTCGAAATGCCGGACCGTGTGATTGTCGCTCTGCCGGGGCCGCCTCGCGAATTGCAGCCGATGGTTCGCGAGGAGTTGATCCCCTACCTGAGCCGGCGGTTCGGCACCCGGCCGCCGGGGGCTTCGGTGACTCTGCGGTTCGTCGGACTCGGCCAGTCGCAGATCGACCAGACCCTCAAAGAGCATGTGCCGCTGCCACCCGATGTCATGACCTCCTCCCAGTTCGAGGGCAGCCGGGTGGATTTCACCTTCTCCCTGCCGGGGGATACCGCCGAGGATCGAACGCGGCTCCAGGAACTCAAGACCAGGATCCTGGAGTTCCTCAGCGATAATATCTACGCTGATGAGGAGACAACCTCCCTGGAAGATCACGTCGTGAAGCTGCTGGAGGCTCGCGGTCAAACGCTCGCCTTGGCCGAAGTGGGCAGCGGCGGGGCCTTGGCCGCCGCCCTCAACGGGGCCAGGAACGCCCAGCGCGTCCTCGTGGGAGCGCACGTCGCCCCGACCCAAGAGCGATTGCGGCATCTGCTTCGCATCGGGCAGGAGACCCCGGACAGCGACCCGACGCCACGATTCGCCCGCGCGGCTGCCGAGGAGGCCGCCAGTCCGTGGGCCATCGCGGTCGGCGAGACCCGCAAAGGCGACGGCGGCTCGTTCGTGGACGTCGCTTTCCGCCTGCCCGACGGCCGGGTGGAGAGCCGTTCGATCCGAGTCCAAGGCTCGGACGCCTCGACGAGAGCGCGGCTGATCACTGACCTATTGGACCAGTTGCGGCGCAGACTCAGGCAAGGAGCAGCCAATGCCAAGTGACGTGCAAGTCAGAATCGCCGCGATCGGGGACATCGAGACCATCGCCGAGCTCAATACCGCCATGGCGTGGGAGACGGAGCAGAAGCGGCTTGATCCGGCCACGATCCGGCGTGGCATCCGCGCGGTCATGGATGAGTCGGATTATGGGTTCTACGTCGTCGCCGAGCAGAACGGGGAGGTCGTCGGATGCCTGCTGATCACGTACGAATGGAGTGACTGGCGGTCCGCTTTGTTCTGGTGGATCCAAAGCTTGTACGTCCAGCCGCCCTTCCGCCGGCGCGGCGTGTTCACCCGGCTCCACGACTTCGTCAGGACACAGGCTTCGCAGCATCCGGAGGTCTGCGGCCTGCGCCTGTACGTGGAGGAATCGAATCAAGTAGCCCAGCACGCGTACCGCCAGATCGGAATGAGACCAACGACGTACCGGATGTACGAAGAGACACTCCGGTGCACACCTCATTGAGCCACGTGCGCATCGGTCGGGAGAACGCGTGGGCTAAAAGCCCACCCTACGCAATGGCCAGCACCTGCATCGTGTGCCCGGCAAGCCGGATGGGACTGCCACTGGCCAAGGGGCTCTGACCACCGCTTAGGGGGTCCAAAAGGATTCGCTCGCCTTTTGCCGATAGATCGAGCCGGATTTCGAGTTCGCCGGCGCCTTCGTTGAAGAGCAGATAATAGTCAACAGCGTTCTTGCGCACATGGCGTACGCGCAGGTCCGGAGCCGCCGGCGCGACCCGCACATCCGGCGGAGCCAGTCTGTCGATCTGCCCGACGAATTCAGCATCGCTCATCTTCTCGTGCCAGCGAACGATCCGCCCTGCTTTCGCCAACGTATCCGCGGCGGACCGGGCTTTCTGCGGCGGGTCCTCTTCGAGGATCAGGGCGCGATAGTGCATGCCGGCGAGGTGAATCCCCTCCTCATCCACTTTGGCATCCTCCCAGAGATGACGCGCTTCGAGGTAGTTGAAGTCCCGCTGCTGTTGGAAGCAGACCTTCGCGGCCCGCCAGGGCAGGTAGTCGTTCAGCCCGAGGATCGCCAGGTCGCAGACGTGTGTGCTATCCGCATTGAGCCAGCACAGGCGCGACGTCGCCTGCGCAAACGGCTGGTACTGTGACCACCAGGTATTATTCGGCCCGACATCGGGCGGACGTTCGTCGATGCGCGGGCCCCGGATCGAATAGAAGAACGCATGCGGCACCAGCAGATTGCAGCCGCGCACCAGCAGCCAGTTCGCCAGCCACTTCATCTCGTCGAACGTGAAGTTCGGACCGAAGGCCCCGCAGAACTCGTTCATGTTGCGCCGCCGGCCCAGGTGGATCATCGCCGACGAGGCGCACTTGGCCTGCGTGGACTGCTCGCCTTCGAGAGCGGAGGGCTTCTCCGGCTCGACGTACCGCCAGACGATGTCCTGACCCGGGATGTGGAAATAACGAAGCGGGCCGATGTCATCACCTCCCGCCGGATGGCCCGTCAGGGAAATGCCGTGCGCCTCGCACCACTGGGAGATGGGCCGATAGAACGTCTGCTCCAGGCGGGCGGCCAGCGCGCGATCGTAGTCCTTCCAATACCGGGCCGCCTCCGGCTCATCGCTGTACCACAGGGCCGGCAGATGCTCCGTGAAATCGTAACCCAGAAAGGCGTTGACAGGTTCGAGAATGTCGGTGGTTCCGGCCACCATGCCGCGCTCGGCCCCTCGGGCCAGCAGCGAGGGCTCGTCGGTAAAAATGGCTTTGACGGTCTTGCCGAAATGCCGCCCGAACTCGTCGTAGTACCTCTGGTACACGTGCCGAATGAAGCAGGCCACCGCCTGCGGATTCAGGATGTCAGCCCCCGGTGGCTGGTTCTCCGGCACTTCGCGGTGATCGGCCCGACGCGGCGGATCGTCCTGGGTGAAGTGCAGGCCGCGAATGACAGAGTAGCGGTCCCGCGCCGCCCGGTCGATAACGGCGATCCGGTGACCATTCTTTTGCCGCCGGACGATGGCGACCAGGTTTTGGCCCGCCACCAGCGCGGGCGTGCCGTCATTGCCGATCCGAACGCCTTGAACGTCGGTCTGTGGCTTGGCTTCATCGAGATCGACGCACACCAGCCCGCGGGTACGGAAGGCTGGGTTCTCTGCCACGACCTGACCGCTGGAGGAGCCGCTCGGATACATCCCCTCATCATAAAGGATGACCCACATGTCGCGCTCCGCCGCGCGCTCGATCGCGAACCGCATGAAGCCGATCATCCGCTCGCTCATCCAGCCGATACTTTTCGGCAGCCCGGCGCGTGGATGAATCAAAAAGCCATAGACGCCGTGCGCCCGGAAGTCCTCCATCTGGCGAAGCAATTCCTGCTCGGATAGATCGTCGTTCCAGAACCAGAACGGCGCCTGCGAGAACTCGCTCGGCGGGTTGAGCCATTCGGCCGGCAGTTTCACCCGCTGGTCCCTCGCGCCGGCCTTGGCCCCGGGCCCGCTCTCCAAAGGCAGAACAAGCCCTGCCGTCCCGGCGCCGACGGCCCCCAGGAACTGGCGACGATTGAGTCTGTTGCACATGATCCAATCCTCTGAATCCATGCTGGACGATTCGCGACTGCCCGATGCCACCGAGCGCCTCACGCATGGTAAATCGTGGACCGTGGATTGTAAACAGCCACTCCTGTCAAGGCGAAGAACAATGAGTGGCACATTCGTGGGAACAAAGCTCTTGATTGGGCCAATCAGAGAAGGTAGATTCCGTCAGATTCAAGGTTCTTCCCTTCGGCAAAGGAGTTGGCGTGAAGACACCTATCTTACTCAAGTCCGCACTCGTGGCCTCTCTCTTGTCTTTCACAGCCGCGGCCTCCGCCCTCAACGTTCCCAAGCCCATGGCCATCGATATTGACGATCTGGGCTGGAAAGAAGGATGGGACCTGCATGAGTCCGGTGGTCCCTACCGGTTGGGCTTGCCCCGGGGGCGCACGATGACCTTGCCGGATTACGAGGTGCTCGTCTACATCAGCCAGGCGGTGGGCGTGCGCCTCAAGAGCCTGTTCATCATGAGCGAGTTTGACCGGTCCAACATCTGTGCCCGGTATCCAACCACCAACGAAAAG